>Ga0265593_1000006_pt1 | contig 240628 bp, 180 predicted proteins | sample saktaG_8_FD_190136 | JGI IMG/M metagenome (GOLD analysis project Ga0265593, IMG submission 190136) | Saline water microbial communities from Sakinaw Lake, British Columbia, Canada - sak_2011_5_24_36m | ecosystem: Environmental > Aquatic > Non-marine Saline and Alkaline > Saline ... | reverse complement strand
TTTCAAAAATTTTGGTCGTTCCCTTTTACCACAGCAGCTTGCTCCATTTGCTAGTGTGCTATCAGTAGACCCAGAGGCGCAAAAGAAGGCCATTATAACAATTTTTTTACGATTATTTACTCCTATTTACATTTTCTTACCCCTTCAGTCACAAGGTTCCCTCTAAACAATCATAAAATCCCCGGCCTGGCGTATTCAATCGGTAGTTTCCCACGACCAAGTGTATTTTCACCGGCCAGAAAAAGATCATTCCTGATTCTTTCGAATTTCGTATCAAGTTCTTCCGCCTGGAGAGGGCCGTTCATCCATTCCACATCGCGGTATACTTCGGCAGAGACTTTGCCAAACTGTTTAACGGCTTTTTCCCCGGCTGAAAACGGTTTCAGGACGATGCTGACGGAGGCTCCGCCCAACTGAATATTGAAGCTGGATGGAATACCATGGATCTCAAGATCATCGGCGAGAACATCCTGCTCTGTCAGAGCTTTGAGTTTAAAGGCAGTTCGCCGGAGGTTCTCTGATTGGAATTCAATTGTTGCTGAGGGTTTTCCGGTATGGATCCCGTTCCGCTCTATATGAGCCGAAAGATAAGTTCTGTCGAAATGTATAGGTGAAGGAGCCCCCAGGAGGCTGAGCAGATCTCTGGGTTCCCGTCCCCCCAGGAGGCTGGTAAACCTGACGGTAATCCGGCAGAATTGTAATAAATCATTGGCTTGGGCCATCATGGCCTTTTTTTGCGCCTGCCTCAGTATTTCACCCCATTGAAAGCTGTATGCCGATGCAATGCTCACAATATCGAACAGATCTTTAGGATCATCGCGACCCAAAAGGGTGTGGAGTTTTTTTGCCAGCATGTTCTTCATGTTATCCACCGGAACCTCAGCTGCCATGACCGGCAAACTCCACTGCCGGTAAATGTTGTTTGACAGACTGATTTTGAGTTGATCCCGGCCTGAGATAAAGAGCTGAATGTTTCGCTGGAAAACATCGACATGATCATCAGGAACAAGGAATTGAGTTTTCAGCAGCTCAAGTACCGTTGAGGCTTTTTTCAGGAAACATGACCGAAGATTGACTGTAATATCCAGGTCGGAAGCGAAACGGTGGTTCAGATAAAATCTTGAAAGAGCAACACCTCCCGTTACATAGAATGCTCCGAAATGACCCGTCAGGAATCTAAGCACCTTGTCCTGAAGCGTGTATAAAGCAGAATAGGTTTCGGCAGCGGTCTGCATCTTTTTTATTGAGGTTATAAATCCTTAAAGGGATCAAATTATCGATATCTAAAGGTAGGGATTGTTATTGAAGCTTGAATTTGTTAAAACGCCCGCCCGATAATTAGACGTATGTTTTTTTAATTTCCTTACTTCTATTGTTAAATTCTTACCTGCTTTGATTGCCAGCGCACCGACCTGAAAGTATATTTGTCTTGCAAGAATAAAAGTATCTTGTTCAAAACAATTAATCAATAAACTAAACCATGGCAAACCTGAGACAAACGCTGGAACAGCAGATCATCGAAAAAGCAATGAAAGATGATGCATTTCGGAAGCAATTGCTGCAAGATCCAAATACCGCATTCGAACGGGAGGCCGGGATAACACTACCCGCATCCTTTAAGATCGTGGCGCTGCAGGAAGACCAGCACAATCTGTACTTTGTTCTTCCTATGCTGCATGATGAGGCTGGTGAAGTTGAGCTCACCGAAGCCGATCTTGCAAATGTCTCAGGAGGAGGAGCATGGACAGATCGAGGTGATCCCATGGATTCATGATATCCCCTGGCTAGGCACTCAGCACTTCCGCCATTTTATGACAAGAACAGATCATCTGAAACACTCTTTAGCCGACCATATTGAAGTCATTGCCCGCACCATTCAACCTGGGTTAATGGGGGCTGGTTGCAAAGACTCATTGAAAGAACTATGTTCCATTTTCCCATTTGATCAGACCCGGGATTTTGGCTTTGAAAGCCGGCTGGGTGAAACCGCAGCCGCCTGTGATTTTTCTTTTCTGATCATGAAAGACAGTGATGGGGCAAAAATATTATCCGGGGAAAATCAAATATCTGATCTGCATGAAAGCACTCTTGCTGATCCCTTTTGGCAAAGAATAAGGAATTTTTTTATTGCATGGAATTCACAGGGACACCTTTTAGCCGGATCAGTGGACTCTGTCTGGCTTGAGTTTGACTATGACGGAATATCCTATAATCGCTGCCCGAACATTTTTTTCGGAATTATTGCCGACAGTAAAACAGGCCAAAAAGCCCAGGGGCAGTCAAGAATCCGTGTACTGGATGAAATCTACCATATCCTTTTTGACATTCCGTTCCCTGATGAACTTTCCGAAAACCTGAGAATGGCAATCAATGCACTTCCCGAACATGCAAGCCTCTACCAGACAGGGTTCATGATCCCCAGGCAAACCGAGGCAGTAAGGCTGGTGCTGACACAAATAAACGCCGATCGGCTGGAACCTTATCTGCGGGATATCGGTTGGCCGGGAGATTTTCAGATAGCCAGGTTACTGACCGATCGATATGCCGGACTGTTCGATTATTTCGCCTGCAACATCAATATAGGTAAGGAGATCCTTCCTTATCTTGCTCTGGAAATGATATTTAATAATCTCAGCCAGCCAGGGTTTAATCCGAGGTGGGTGACTGCTCTGGATTTACTGGAATCAGACAAACTGGTAAGTCCGGAAAAACGGGAGGCACTGCTCAGGTTCTGCGGTATAACAAAGTGCGGGTTTCCTCATCATGCCAATTACCTCAGAGGTATCAACCACTTGAAAATTGTATATAAGAAAAACAAGCCCTTTGAATGCAAGGGCTATTTCGGAACCATGATGCGGGAGTGAATGTCTCAATGTGTTTTCAGTTACATCGATCCGGGACAGGTCCTCTGATAGTATACCAGTGAATCGAGCACGGCTGCCGTGGTAAACAACGACCTGTGATCGGTAAGCACGGTGCCCCAGGCAGCTCCTTCTCCCTTATTCCAGCTCCCGGGGTCGACCGGTATCTTCATGTACGGCGGAGGAACCTGCAGCAAGGCAGAAGGTTGCCATGACCCGTTGTCCAGCTGCCTGCTGATGAGCCAGCGGGCAACCTCCGCGGGTTTTTCATGGATCCGTTCAGTTTTTCCAGCGAGTAGCAAGGTCTTCAACCCCAGTGCTGTGGCAAAGGGAGATCCCTCATGAAAGATGTCATTGGCAACAAAAGGGTTCTTTCCGAAAAGTTGCATAGCCCATAAGAACGCCTTTTTAATTGCCTGGTGGTGTTCAGCCCTTCCTGCCGCAACAAGAGCCTCTGTGGCAAGTGCTGTGGCGTGGGTGGTGTCGCTCCACCAATACCCTTTCCAGTTCCCACCCGGGAGCTGATGCGCCAGGAGGTATGGCAACAAAATCCTCCTGAATGTTGGAATTCCGGCAGCAGCGGCTGTCACACAGATGTGCGAGCCCGTCCAGCCTGCAATGTCCTCTTCAGTCGTGGCGCCAATCAGTTTTCTCAGCTCTTTTTCCAGTATATAGGTCGTGATCCCTCCATCTGCTGTATGATGTTTCAGAAGAAACTCCTCCGCTGTCTTTGTCCTGAGCTTCCCCTCCAGGCCGAGGCTGAGAGCAAACCTGATCCCCCATACCGTGCTGTCGGCATCCTCGGGAGTGAGCAGGTTATACCCCCAGCCCCCGTGACCGGTGAACAGGTTTTGAGCGGCAAAAGCATTCCACACATCCCTCGTTTCCCTGACGACACGGTCATCACCGATCCCGGCAAGGACTGAACCTACAAATCCGGTGACCCATCCGCTGCTCTCTCCGACAGGAAGACGGAAATCGGACCACAGCCCCTGCGGATCCCTGGAATATAACAGAAAACATATGGCTCTGGTGATGGTTTCAGCAACCAAAACATGAAAAGCTGCGGTCATTGGCGTGCTTGTTTTAATTTTTTCTGCTCAGGCAGCAGACCCATGAAAAATCAAAAGTAGGAAATCCGGCAAACCGGATTGTTCTCAAATGGTACTTTATACAATTCTTTACCTCTATTTACAATTTCTTACTTATTGTATTTGGAAACAGGCTGGAACGCAGAATACATTTGCCTCTGCAGATGAACAGATCATAATATTATAACAACAAATTCAATTCAGCCATGAAAGACCTGAAGTTTAAACTGGAAAATCAGCTCATCGAAAAAGCGATGAAGAATGATGCATTCCGTAAGCAGTTACTTGAGAATCCGAGAACTGCCTTCGAACAGGAAACAGGAATACTGCTTCCCTCATCCATAATGATCAGGGTACTGCAGGAAGATCACAACAACTATTATATAGTTCTGCCCCCCATACAAAGTGAAGCCAATGAATCGGAACTCACCGAAACAGAACTTGTATCTGTTGCAGGGGGGGGGGGATTCCCCGGGCTCTGGACTGATGGGGACGCTTGCACGAAGAATCTGCCTCACGACGTCTAAAACTCATAGTAAGCCGGATGCAGGCTCTACGGTAAAGAGAATTTCTAAAGGATAAAAAAACGGTGATGACCTTACGACCATCGATCAGATTTTATAAAAATATCGCCGCCAGGGCGGTAAGGCTTCAGGAGAAAATTGTGGAGCCTCAGCAGTTTGATTTTATTCCGGCCGGTGAGCGGGAGATGAATGAGCGCCTGGCTGAATGGCGCAAGTCTGTGGGGCCCGACGATGATGAGATGTTCATGAACAGGCTGAAAAATGATGGTCTGACCGAAGAAGACCCACTTAGGCTGCTGGGGAGTGTCGCCTTTATAAATGAAAACCTCCTTCCGTCATGGATCACCCCATTCGGAGAATTAATGGATTTTTTAGGGTCTTATGATACGGCTCAGCTTTCGGCAGAGATGACAAGGCTTTTCGGGATTGAAGAGGAGAAAAAAGTACCTTTTCTCCATCTCATTACATCTTTCGTGGCTTATGCCCTGGAGAATCTTGACAAGACAACGGCAGGATGCAGGGCATTCCTGCTCACAGGGGAAGCCCGCCTGATGTTAAACCTGCAACTGGCAAGGATACTGGGTTCTTATGTTTCCCAAACCTTTCAGCTGGAGTTCAGAGTGTTTACTGCAACCCGGAAGTCGTCGGTTTCACGTCTGTTTGAAATGATGCCTTCGGATCAGGAGTTTTCGAATGAGCTGTATCTGCAATTTGCAGGAAGGATGCATGGCGATGGCTGGCAGAACTTTTTTTCGGAATACAGCGTTCTGGCAAGGATCATCACGACATTGCTGACCAACTGGACTAGCAATACAGCCAGTTTTCTCAACCGCCTCGACACTGATATTGATGACATCGCAGAACGGTTTTCGGAAGGTATTCCGCCAGGCAGGATCACTGAATATAAAGGAGGCATTTCCGACTCTCATGATCACGGCAAAAGTGTAATCTCCCTGAAATTCGAATCGGGACTGAAATTGGTTTACAAGCCCAAAAACATGGAGCTTGAACAAGCCTGGTCCGATTTCCTGAAATGGTTTAACGATAAGGGACTGGAACCCTGTTTGAAACCCCTGGATGTATTCCAGAGAGGGGATTATGGATGGGTTGGGTTCATCGAAGCTGCGGAATGTAATTCACAGCAGGAAGTGGCTGATTATTACCGGAGGATAGGTTCTCTCATTGGTATGATCTACATGCTAAACGGCAATGACTGCCACCTTGAGAACCTCATTGCATCGGGCTCATACCCGGTCCTGGTCGACCTGGAAACAGTGATGCACCACGAAGGTAGGGCCTATTCAGAAGAACTGTCTGAAAGCGCGATGTCTCTTGCAATCCAACAGTTTGGAGCATCCGTTTTCCGAACAGGGCTTCTTCCAGCCTGGATCCCGGGCAAAGATGGATTTGTATTTGACGTGAGCGGTATTGGCGGCTATGACCATCCCGAATCGCCTTACAAACGACAGAAATGGGAGAATATCAATACCGACCGTATGGACCTGCTGTTCATCCCGGCCACATTCAGAAATCAGAATAATCTGCCGGTACTCGAAGCTCAGGCACAATTGCCTGCTGCATTTACCGAAGATATCGTGGCCGGTTTTACTGCATTTTACCAGCTGCTGATCAGGTACAGGAATGAGATCCCCGTCCATCTCTTTGCCGGAAAGGAATTAAGGTTCATTTTCCGTTCTACGAGGATTTACGGCATGATCATGAAAACCATGATGAATCCGAAATACATGCGTAACGGCATCGACCGGAGTATACAGGCCGAACTGCTTTGCCGCGCCTTTCTTCATCAGCCGGCGCCCAACCCCGACTGGGTCATTTGTAAATCGGAGCGCCTCCAGATGGGAGAGACTGATGTTCCGATTTTCAGGGCCGATTCGGATAAAACTGCACTGAAAGACCCAACAGGGCCTATCTGTCAGGATTTTATGCAAGGTGCAGTGTATGAAAAAGTTAAAAATCATCTGCAGGAAATGGATGAAAAAGACCTCGGGAAACAGGTAAAATTCATCCGTGCCGCCCTGTTCTTCAGGGATATCTCTCATGAATTCACCAAGGAGAAGGAGGAGTTGCAGATCGTTGCTGAAACGGTATATAAGCCGCTCAAAAAAGAAATGCTGATTGGAAAAGCCCTGGACATCGCCCGAACGCTTGATGCTGAAGCTATCTTTTCGAAGGATGGAGGCTGTTCGTGGATGTCGGTAGGGATCATACCGGGAACGGAACGTTTCCGCATGGAACCTATGTTGCTGAACCTTTACGACGGCCTTCCCGGTGTGGCGCTGTTTCTTTCGGCTCTCGTTTCCATTTCGGGAGACTCCTTGCCGAAAAAGCTCTTCGATGCTACGGTGATCTCTCTCAGGCAGGGGATCAGGAATATGCAGAAGAACGCCGGCCTGGTAAAAACGAGCCCTATCGGGATCGCTTCGGGCCTGCCTTCGGTAATCTATGCCCTGCTTAAAATTTCAGACTTTACAGGCGATCAGTCTTTCAACGAAGATGCAGTCGGCTTATGCAGTCTGATCACACCAGGCATGATACGTAATGACACTTCCTTCGATATCATCTCGGGAAGTGCAGGGTGCATACTCGCCATGCTGTCGTTGTACGACCGCAATAAACAGGAGCAGGCACTTGAAAAAGCTATTCTTTGCGGAGACCATCTGTTATCAAATCTTTATGAATCTGCGGATGGCATTTTCGGCTGGAAAACGATGCAGGGAAAAATGCTTACCGGTTTCTCGCACGGACAGGCCGGGATCTCCCATTCCCTGCTGAAACTTTATGAAGCCACAGGATCGGTCCGTTATTTTGAGGCTGCCCAAAAAGCCATACAGTATGAGAACAGCTTGTTTTCGGCTGAAAACCTCAACTGGCCCGATCTCAGGGAACTTTCAGGAAAACCCGGGTCAGGCAACGTATACATGTCATCATGGTGCCATGGCGCCCCGGGAATTCTGCTGGGCCGACTCGCTTCCCAACACATCTGGAACAGCTATGAGATGGAAAAAAATATCAGAGATGCGGCAACGACCTGCCGCCTCAGCCCTGTCAACGGCAGGGACCATCTTTGCTGCGGCAGCCTCGGGCTGGCCGATATACTGTTGTACGCAGGAATCAAAACGGGAAATGAGGATCTGAAAACCGAAGCCGCATTTAAGGTACAAAAGCTAATCGGGCAGGCAGAAAAGAAAGGTCGGTATACCCTGTTTGCCGGGCTGGGGGATGATGTTTTCAACCCTGGCTTCTTCCAGGGCCTCTCGGGGATAGGATATGAAATGCTTCGGTTTGCCTGTCCTGAAAAGCTGCCATCAATTCTGATCTTTGATTAATACACTATACGTTCAATTTTTAAAACAGAAATTATGAAACAGAGACAACAACTTGAACAGCATCTGATCGAAAAAGCGATGAAAGACCCGGAATTCAGGAAAAGACTGATTGAAAACCCGAAAGCGGTCATTCAGGAAGTGACGGGGGTTGAACTTCCTCCATCCTTCAATCTGAGTATTCTCGAAGAAGATCCTCAAACAGTCTACCTGGTCCTGCCTTGTATTCCAACTCCGTTAGATGAGATGGAGCTGACTGAAAATGAGCTGGAAATGGTTGCAGGGGGAAGGGCAGAGGATTCTGTTCTTATATGTACGGTTTTTGGTTGCCCCCCTCCCGGTGATCCGGGCGGGTGAAAACCAGGCGATACCCCGGCGGTCATGACATTTATTCAGAATTAAAAACTAATCGTATGAAAACAAGAATTACAATTTCAACGCTTTTGCTCATTCTTTGCCTGGAGGGCATGAATGCTTTCGCATGGTCGGGTTCAGGCACCCTGGCTGATCCTTACCAGATCGCCACCGCGGCCGACCTGGCAACCCTGGCGACAAATGTCTACAACAATGCCAACTATGGTGGGGATTATTATAATACATACTTCAAGCTGATGAACGACCTCAGTTTATCGGGTTATTCTTCCTGGTTTTCTATCGGTCAAGAAGGCAAACCCTTCCGCGGAAAATTTAATGGAAACTATAAAACGATAACAGGGTTAACGATCAATAACGACGTTAACAACTCTGGTTTGGATTGGAACGGCGGATTATTTGGCCATCTTGGCTCCGGTGCAAAAATCGGGAACCTGACCATCTCTGGTTGTAATATAACCTCCAATGGATGCTATACCGGAGCTCTCGCCTCCGCTGCAGTTTTTCCTTCTAGTATTTCTCCAGGTGAAATATCTCCTATACAAATTCGCAATTGTCATACGTCGGGGACAATCATTGCAACATCATCAAGGTCAGTTGCAGGCGGGTTGATAGGATGGGTGTCATCATGGGGTATTAATTCTATTAGTGGGGTGATCCAATTGCGATTCTGTTCATCCACGGCAGCAGTTTCAAACGTTTCGAACCAATGTCAATCTGGTAATTTATCTAACTCTTGTGGCGGATTAATTGGTTCGACAGAAGGAGACATGCCGCTGTACCCTAATCCGGGTAATTATGCGTATATCGCGTGGTGCTATTCATCGGGTCCGGTCATCAACAATTGTCCGGACGGGATAGCAGGCGGCTTAATTGGAAGCATAGCGTTTACTCGTCTGTATAACTGTTATTCAAGGTCAACTGTAACCAAGGCGGCGGGTAATTCCTCCGCAGGCGGTTTGACCGGCTACATGATTGGCATCTCGGATGTTAAACGTTCCTATTCCACAGGCTTGGTAAGCCCGGGAACGGGAATGGGATTGATAGGCGACACTGACACACAATGGGGCCAGAATTCAGTGCTGTGGAGCTATTGGGACACCCAGACTTCGGGACAGTCAACCAGCAACGGGGGAGGTACGGGCATGACCACGGCCCAGATGAAGGACAAGAATACCTTTTCGGGTTGGTATTTCGCAATCGATTGGGCAATGTGTGACACCGTCAACAACGGATATCCCTACCTTCCAAAAGATATCTTAATTTGGGAAGGTTCGATAAACTCTGACTGGAATACGCCGGGTAATTGGGGAGCGATGGAGGGCTCTATAGGTTGGTTGTATGCCCCTCCTTCGGGCGCCAGTGTCGAAATAGTGTATGGCGCTAATCCTGTAATCAGCCAGGGCCCGTCGTCGCCGGTTCTTCTCACAAATCTAAAGATTGGATCAGGAATGACGGTAAACATCGCCTCAGGCAGCGCCCTGACCGTGCCGGGCATGACCGGCCTGAACGGGGGTGAAAACCTGGTGATTGAAACGGAAGGGTCGTTCATTGACAATGGCTTTAGCGGACCAGGAACGGTAAAAGTAAACCGTGCTCTTTCGGGCAACCGCTGGTGGTATGTCGGCTCACCGATGACGAATGCAACGGCAGGCTCTTTCGGAACATTATCTCCCACCCCCAATACCGGCACAAGGCTGTTCTACTGGAATGAACCAACCAATGCTTATGTCAACATCACCGACGGCAGCGCCGCGCTGGTACCACTGAAGGGATATTCCTATAAAAATTTCACCGGCGCCAACATGGCCACATTTACCGGAAACCTGAACAGCGGATGGATCGGTTCCGACAACAACCTGAGCTTCACACCGGGCGGCGCGAACACAGGGTACAACCTGGTATGCAACCCGTTTCCGTCGGCCATCAATTGGGGTAGTCCCGCCCATCCTGCAACGGGCATTACCCGAACGGGCATCGATTCAACCATCTGGTACCGCGCAAACAGCACCTATTCAACCTACAACAGCACCTCCGGCACCGGAACCGGAACCCCTGTGGGCCAGCAATACATCCCCGCCATGCAGGCCTTCTGGGTCCATGTATCAGATGCAGCCTCCGGTCACGGAACACTCAAAATCGGAAACGGGGCCAGGGTTCATAACAGCCAGCCATTTTACAAAAGTACGGGGGAATCCAATGTTTTCAGGTTGTTTGTCAGCCGGGATACCTTAAAGGATGACATTGCCGTTGGTTTTTACGAACAGGCACAAGCCGGTTTCGATCCCTTCGATTCCGAAAAACGTTTCAATGATGCCGGCTATCCTCATCTCTTTACCCTTACCTCCGATAATCACGTGGTGGTAATCAACGGGCAACCGGTACTGCAGAATCAGGACTCGCTTACCATTCCCCTGGGTTTTGGAACAGACGTGGAAGGGGTGTTTACCATGGAGGCGACCAACATGAATGAATTTGACCCCGGGTTATCGGTTATACTGTTTGATAAACAGGGTGGCGTCAGGCAGTCTCTGCGCGAACACAGCGCCTACACGTTTCAATCAGGCGTGGCAGCCCCCAACACAGATCGGTTTTCGTTGATTTTTTCAAAAAAAGGCACAGGGGAAACCGAATTAGCCGATCAGTCGCCGGTCCATGTTTTTTCAAGCCGGAATATGCTGTACGTCGATGTGCAAACTTCGGGCACGGGGAGAGTCGGATTGTACAATATGCTCGGACAAGAGATATTGAATCAGGCCGTTGAAAACGGGTTAAACCAGATTGCCGTGAACTGTTTGATGGGTGTTTACATCGCAAAGATCAGCATCGGGCAGCGCGTGATCACCAGGAAGCTGGTTATCGGGAAATAACAGCGACCCAACATATTTCCCGCATTCATTAATGAAACCGCTCCGAAAGGGCGGTTTTTTTGTCCTGGGATAACCCAGGCTTTTATACTATTCCTTACTCCTTTTGTTAAATCCTTACCTGTTTAGTTTGGATGCATGGCAACTTGAAATTATATTTGTCCTGTAAGCATGATTGTATCCTGTTCACACCAAATAAAAAATAATCAAAACCATGAAAACAAAGTTCTTAACATTCAGAATGAAAAAGAAACAGTGGATGGTGGTATCGTTTATCGTTTTGACCCTCATCGTGGTTTCCGTGGTCTCAGTCTTCAATATTCCTCCAGAAAAGGCAAAAGTGAAAGGAACCATGTGCGTCAGCAGCACTTTTTACCCGAGTCAATACGACCAGGGAACAAAATTGGGAGCCAGTATAGCGAGTGGATCAGATTGGATCGTATTTGTTCATTTTGACAATGACCCTGAACCAACCCATAAATTCGCAAGAAATTGTCACGATAACCTGCCAAGTGGGACGCGTGTATACGTGGCAGACCCTGATGGTATCTGGGTGAGCGCCTTGTAATTGACCATAGAAATTATTTTTCCATTTCATCCAACTTTTCAAAATTCAAAGTATTTGATAAAAGGCAATAACAATGATACAGCGAAAACAACTTGAACAACGGCTCATCGCAGAATTAGCCCGGCCATCTCAATCTAAAAAGTCATCAATATGAAAAAGTTTTACATTTTATTGGTTTTTGTGCTTGCCTCAGCTGCCGCAATGGGACAGAGTTCAGTTCCTGAATTTTCAGTATCCGGCGTAAATTCCTTACCCGGCCCTGCCGGCAAACAGTCAGGGCACGAAATGAATTTGGGAAAAAACCTCAAACCACAAACGAACAGATCACAAGATTTAATCCAGCTATTCGACAGCATCTACCAATGGGAATTGGATACGACCAGCGCATCATGGAGTATCAAGGGTAAAACCAAAGGGTACATCTACGACGCCAACCATAATCTGACCAGTGTATTTTCCCAAATCTGGAACGCCAGCCAGTGGATAAATGCCCGGCAAGTTACGGCAACATACGATGCCAACCATAATCAGACAAGTTGGTTGTCGCAAACCTGGGACGGCAACGTATGGGTGAATACCGAACAGATCCTCTCGACATTCGATGCCAGCAATAATCTGACAATTGAATTGAGCCAGGACTGGAACGGCAGTGTTTGGGTGAATTACTCGCAAAACATCAATACCTACGATGAGGGCAATAATTGTACAAACCAGGTAAGCCAGAAATGGGACGGCAGCGCCTGGGCGAATTCCGGGCAAATGCTTTCAACTTACGATGCCAATAATAACAGGTTAAGTTATTTGGTCCAGAAATGGGACATCAGTTCCTGGGTGAATTCCTCGCAATGCAATTACACCTACGATGCCAGCAATAATCTGATAAGTTATTTGGTCCAGAAATGGGACATCAGCTCCTGGTTGAATTACTCGCTAACAACCTGTACTTATGATGTCAATAATAATCAGACAGGTTCTATATATCAAACGTGGAAAAGCGGAGCCTGGGTGACTTATGGGCAATCAATCTTAACTTATAATATCAATAATAATCTGACAATGGAGCTGGACCAGGCTTGGAACGGCAGCGCCTGGGTGAATTCCGGACTGTTGAATTTCACGTACGATGCAAACAATCTCAGACAAAGTTCATCGGGAAAATATTGGGACAGCGCTGGCGTGAAGGTAACAGGCGGGGATAGCGCCTTCTATTATTATCATACAGCTCTTGGAATAAATAACCTGATGGTGCAATATGGGAGTCTCACTGTTTATCCCAATCCCGCATCAGATTATTTAACCATCGAAACATCAGCAATACAAACTCCTGGCAGAGTATCCATCATAACCCTGGACGGACGGCAACTCATCACATGCCAAATCACCCAAACTAAAACACAACTTAACCTTAGCAGCCTTCCCGCCGGCGTCTATTTTGTGAGGCTCACAAACGACAATAACGTATCGACGGGGAAATTCACAAAGTGGTAACACTGACGTATCGACCAACATCTTGTCAAATCCTTACTTGGTTTGTTTTGATTCATGGCCACTTGAGGGTATTTATCTGATCAGGCTGTTTGATTTGAAACAGGAGGGCAGGGCGGTTTTTGTGAAGAAATAATGTCAAATAATAATTTATAAACCATGGAAAAGAGACAGCAATTCGAACAACAGCTCATCGAAAAAGCGATGAAAGACCCCGATTTCAGGAAAAGACTGATTGAAAACCCGAAAGCGGTCATTAAAGAAGAGACAGGCATTGATCTTCCGGCATCGATCAACCTGAAAATTCTTGAGGAAGATCCTCAGACCGTGTACTTGGTACTTCCCCATCTGAATGCCCGGGATGATGAAGCGGAGATCACTAATAATGAACTGGAAAAGATTGTCGGGGGAGAAGTATTTACCGGGTTCGCTTTTTGTCATACAAGTCATTGTCCGCCCTGGAGTGAGGATGATCCCGGGTGTAACTAAAGAAAACGCCAGCACAACCAACTTCCATCAAATTGAAGCAGATGAAAAAAAATAATGCATTGCGGAATTCTTTGTCCTTTCTGATGAAGACTCTGATCTGTATTGCCTGCATCTTTTTTACTGCAGGAATCCGGAAGGCACTCAAAGCCCAGCAAGCCCCGGCCAACAACCAGAGTTCGTCAAACTTTTATGAAGTCAAAAAAGCCTGTGAAGATTTCTGGAAAGACAGGAAACCCGGGCGGGGCGAAGGGTATAAACCGTTCAAACGCTGGGAATGGTTTTGGGAGCCAAGGGTTGGACGCAGCGGTGTTTTCCCTGCCAACGAAATCATCGTGAGGGAATGGAACAGGTATGCCATTGCGAATCCCTTAAAGGTTTCCGGGGATTCATCTTCGAAATGGTCCCCTATTGGGCCTTTCACCACGAATGGCGCTTATGACGGAATGGGACGGATTAACTGCATCGCATTTCATCCTGCTGACCCGAACACTTTCTGGGTTGGCTCTCCTTCGGGAGGTTTATGGAAAACCACCGATTACGGGGCGAGCTGGACCACGAACTTTGACAACAGCCCTGTGCTCGGTGTGAGCGATATAGTGATCGATCCCGACAACCCTTCAGTCATGTACATCGCAACAGGCGACGGCGACCTGGGAAGCCTGAGCGGAATGATCGGAGGGACCAGGGGGGATACCAAAAGCATTGGTGTAATGAAGTCGTCCGACGGAGGCGCAAGCTGGAACCCTACAGGCCTCAGCTGGGTTCAGAGTTCAAGCTCCCTCATCCGGCGCATTGTGATGAACCCGTTGAACCATTCCATTCTCTATGCAGCCACATCCCAGGGAATTTATATGACTGCAAACGGAGGAATCGACTGGGTGCTTCAGCAGCAGGGATATTTCAGCGATATTGCTTTCAAGCCGGGCAACCCCCTGATAATTTATGCTTCCACTCAGTATCCCTCAGCAGATGTACAGATCTATCGCACAACCGACGGTGGAAATACCTGGAACGCGGTCACTTCCTTCGCTGCTGTCATCAGGATCAAGCTGGCGGTTACGCCAAAGGATCCGGACCTGGTGGAAGCCGTTTGTGTCAATATTTACAACGGACTTGAAGGGATCTACCGGTCGACCGACGCAGGGGCAAACTTCACCCGGTTTTTTACAGTTGCTGCCGACTGTTCCAACAACCTGCTCAACTACAGCGCCGAGCCTTTGACTTCAGGATTTGCCTGCGGCGGGCAGGGGCGTTATGACCTTTGTTATCTCATCAATCCATCCAATATCAACGAACGATGGATTGGAGGAGTCAATATCTGGAAAAGCAGCGATGCCGGTAAGAACTGGAGCCTTATGACATACTTTTATCCTGAATATCCTCAGTATCCGACGGTGCATTGCGATCATCACTGGTTTGCCTTTCATCCTTTGCAGGCAGGAAGTTTCTTCACGGGCAATGACGGGGGTGTTCATTACACCAATGACGGCGGAGCAAGCTGGAAGGATATTTCCAATGGTTTGCAGATAAGCCAGATCTATAAAATCGGAAATTCCTACACCAATCCCGAAATCGTGATCTCGGGATTCCAGGATAACAACTCTCAGATCGATTCTGCCGGAACATGGATATCGCCATATATCATAGGCGGCGACGGTATGGACTGCTGCATCGATTACCTGGACCCCAACACCAAATATGCCTCGAACCCCCGGGGAACCTTCTACAGGACCCACGATGCAGCCTGGAATAATACGGTCACCATTTCAGACTCGATCCCGGGCAAACCCAGGGGTTCCTGGGTTACCCCCTTCATAATGCATCCTTCGGACCATAAGATCCTGTATGCGGGCTTCCGGAATATATTCAAAACTGCAGATCAGGGAGACAGCTGGCAGAAAATCTCCGGCCTTCCCGATCCTGATCAGCCTGCCGATTCCCTGGTCAGAAATATCATAGTGGCTCCATCACATCCCTCAGTGATGTACGCATCGACACTCTATAATATTTACCGTACCACGGACGGTTGGATGAATTATTCAAAAATCGAAACCGGCCTGCCTGTCGACAGCGTTGCAATCATTGGCATTGCCGTTCATCCTCTTCATCCCGATACCATCTGGGTGACTTTCTCAGGCTATTGCGCCGGGAAAAAAGTCTTCCGTTCCAATGATGGAGGAAACAGCTGGACCAATCTTTCAGGTACCCTGCCGAACATCTCGGTGAACTGCATCTGTTTTCAAAAGGATGCCGGTGACGCATTGTATATCGGAACAGATGTCGGCGTCTTTGTCATGACTTCCTCTATGAACGACTGGCAGCTCTTTACCAACGGCCTGCCCAATGTAATTGTGACTGATCTGGAAATCCAGTACATGAGCGGAAAGATCCGGGCAGCGACCTACGGAAGAGGACTCTGGGAATCGGATCTTTATGTTTCACCTGGCACGGTTCAGATCAATGCAATTCCTTTGCCGATGAATGGAGGAAGCGTTAGCGGACAGGGTGTATACCATCCGGGAAACAATGTTACACTCAAGGCAATCCCGACCGACGTACGAAAGTTTCTGGGCTGGTATGAGAACGGCAACGAGGTCTCAGATACCTCAATTTACAGTTTTCAGGCCAATGCCACAAGGAACCTTACTGCCCTGTTCAGTTATCCCGAATCAGTGAGCCCCCTGGAAAAGGAACGTATCAGTGTATACCCGAACCCTTCGTCCGGACTGGTTCAGGTAGTCACCGGCAGGGAATTGTCGGCTGGTATTTCCAGGATCACTCTGAACGATATGAACGGGAAACTAATGATGGATAATGATGGTTCAGGGCTGAAAGACCATTTCACTATTGATCTTTCGGGCCATCCGCCAGGCAGTTATATTTTATGTTTCCTGCTTAAATCAGGAGGGAAGCTGTCGTGTAAGATCATCCTTTCGGGCCATTAGTAAAAAACACTCTTCAGGAACCAGGTCAGGTAATTATGCCATTATATCTTTCTCTGCATAAAACGCTTTTTACAATTCCTTACTTCTTTTGTAAAATGTTTACCTATTATATTTTTCACAATTTCATATTGAGTCTATATTCGTGATCAAAATTTGAATTAACCAATTCAATGGATATAACCCTCAGAGCAGGAATCAGAATAAATCTATAAATCGTTTAAAAAGTAAATTATTATGAAAAGACCAGGAATGTTAATGCTGATGATGGTATTGATGACATCATCTGTCGGTTTATTTGCCCAGAAATTAACCTCAGGCAGCCTTGATGCATTAAAAGGTGAAAAAACGTTGAATGTTACGTTTGAGTATTCAAATATAACTGTTGGCAATTGGGTAAACCCTTTTGCGACAGGCAAAGGTACCACTGAAAAGGAGTATGTGGATAAAAAGACTGCAGAACTGAATGCCAAAAATCCGGGCGACGGCGACCGCTGGGCCCAGGCCTGGCAGGATGACCGTCAAAAGCTTTTTCAGCCGGCATTCCTTCAGGCATTCAACGAGAAACTTGAAAAACAAGGAGTAGTTGGGAAAGAGAATGTATCTGATGCCAGGTATACGCTCTTAGTGAAAACCTTTTTTGTTGATCCAGGTTGGAATATAGGCGTTTCAAAAAAGGAGGCCTTCATCAGCCTGTCGATTGATATAGTAGAAACAGTAGATCATTCAAAAGTCGTCGCTTCGGTTGAAATGAAAAATGTACTCAAAAAGGTACAGGTGTCTTCCGGTGATATGACTTTCGATTTTGCAGTGGGCCAACGTCTGCAGGCATGTTATGAACAGGCCGGCACATCCTTTGGTAAATTCCTTTCAAAAGGAATATCCAAATAAGGGGTTTGCTCAATCCCAAATGAGTTGACCCTGTTTTCGGTTTGACAATTTTATTACATCATACAATTTGACCAATACAATCAATTACCATGAAAATAGTTAAAAAGCCTGTACTGAAAATTTACAAACCCCTATTATATGAAAACAAAATTAGTATTCCTTTTCCTTTGCCTTAATTGTTTATTTAACAATTTAAAATCCCAGGATATCCTGGTTTATAAAAACGGAGACGAAGTCCAGTCTAAAGTTATAGAGGTTTCCGATGACAATATAAAATATAAAAAGTGGGGTAATTTAGACGGACCATCGTATACGGCCATTAAGAAGGACGTTTTAATGATAAAATATCAGAATGGATCGAAAGATATATTTAACAATCAGCCGGCTCAGACTAATTCAAATAATGTAACACAGAATAATAATGTAACACAGAAAAAGCCTGAACAGGGAAAAATTTGCTTTTACTCTTCAGATAAACGGATTGATCAGATAGATATTTACGTTTATTATTATGACGAAGCCGGGGTAAAGAAATCAAGAGTCGGTCAGTTGGATTTCTATTTCAAAGGCCGTCCCGATTGCGGTCAGGATGGAACGTATACTTTAAATCTTCCAGCTGGCGATTATGACTATTATGCTGTTGACGATGTTATCTACGAAATGAAGGGCACATTTTCAGTCAGGGAAAACCAATGTTCTTTTATGGATATCATATGCAGATAAGAGCCACCAGACAAATCGGATATAGATAATCAATATTAAAAATCATTATATGAAAAAAATCTTCCTTTCTCTCCTGTTTACACTGATATTGTTCAGCATCGGGTTTGGAAAATCCGTTGAGGTAAACCGTGCAAAAACTGTTGCGTCAAATTATCTGAGTTCAATGCCAACCCGGTTTCCACAGGGGATTCCCGGCGGTCTGAGCCTGTGTTATACGGTTTCGGAAAACAACAGCTCCACACTGAAGGCGTCTTCAGCGCCATTATATTATGTTTTTAATGTAAACAGCGCCCATGGTTTTATCATTATTTCGGCGGATGATGTTGTCATTCCGGTGCTGGCTTATTCTGATGAAACCAGTTTCTCTGCGGATAACATTCCACCTAATGTTGCAGGCTGGCTCAAGGGGTATGAGAATGAGATCAGTCATGCCATCAGCACGAACATGGATCCGGCTCCTGAAGTCCTTTCGGAATGGAACGCCCTGGTCAAAGGCCCTCTGCAGGGCCATGCGCTTAAGTCGGCAACCGGAGTTAATGCTCTTATCACAACCATCTGGGGTCAGGACCCGTTCTATAATGATCTATGTCCGTACGATAATACCGCTGCTGAGCGGACCGTAACCGGATGTGTTGCCACAGCTATGGCCCAGGTCATGAAATATCATGCTTATCCCACCACCGGTATCGGAAGTTATTCTTACAGCACGACCCGTTATGGAACCCTGTCGGCTAATTTCGGGGCAACGACTTATAACTGGACCGCCATGCCCAACAACGTGACCACAGCAAACACTGCCGTGGCCACCCTGATGTATCATTGCGGGGTGGGTGCCAAAATGGACTACAACGTGAGTGCCCAGGGAGGAAGTGCAGCATACGTCGTTGCTACCGACGATCCGAAATGTGCTGAAAATGCACTGAAAGACTATTTCGGTTATGCCACAACTTTGCAGGGCAAAACGAAATCAAATTACACCAACACCGAGTGGATCAACCTGCTGAAAACCGAACTTAATGCCAGCAGACCGATGGTCTATGCAGGGGGAGCGCATTGCTTTGTCTGTGACGGTTATGATGACAGTGATAAGTTCCACTTCAACTGGGGCTGGTCGGGAAGTTACGACGGATTTTACGCCCTTACAGCTCTGATACCGGGTGGGACCGGGACCGGCGGGGGCAACGGGAATTACACCAACGGACAGGAAGCTGTTATCGGGATTCGTAAGCCGGCTTCGGGGGGAGGCGGAGACAGGTTTTTCAAGCTTGCATTAAATGCAGCGGTCACCTGCCCATCCGACATCATCAATTACGAAGATTCCCTCTCCTTTCACACCGATATCATTAACAATGGCCAGTCGACGTTCAGCGGCGATATTTCAGCCTGCATCTTTGATACCAACGGGATCTTTATTCATGAAGTCCAGACCATCAAGGGAGTTGCACTCACCGCCGGCAGCCATTTGCCAAACGGTGCAACTTTCACAAACCCCGGGCTCACCTCCATGCTTCCCAACACGTATTTCGTGGGTATTATGTACAGGTCGGCCGATACAAACTGGATCATTGTTCCCGATACCAATGCCTTCCACAACAATAAACGGCTGGTGGTCATAAACACCAACCCCGTCGAAATGTATGCGGCCATGAACATAAGCCCCGGCTTACATATGACACAGGGAGATGCAGTATCGGTGCAGGCCGACATCGTCAATCACGGAACCACCGATTTTAACGGCACTCTGGACCTTTCGATTTACGACATGGAAGGGTATTATGTGAATTTTATAGGCGAGAAGACAAATTTCACACTCCCGGTGAACCAGCACACCATGGGTCTGACATTCAGTACATCCAGCATCAATATCCAGCCCGGCAGCTATCTTATAGCTATGCTGTTTCAGCCCGCCGGATCGTCGGACTGGCAGTTGATAGGATCCACCGCTTATGCAAACCCGGTTAAAATCCAGGTCAATGCAGTTCCTTTGATCGCCGATCAGTATGAGCCCAATAACACTTCCGCAACGGCTTCTTCCCTGCCGGTAAGTTTCGCAACAAACCCGGCCATTATTAATACTGTTGGTGCAAACTGCCATACAGGCATAGATTTTGACTTTTATACACTTTCTCTCCCTGCAGGCTATAATTATGTTATTACCGGCAATCTGGTTGATGCTTATAATGACCCTGACCAGGTATATACCCTGGATGCACTCTGGTCGTATTCCACCAACGGCATAACCTGGTCGGAGGCTTATGATGACACCATTCCTGATATTACAATGAACAACGGCGGAACTATTATTTTCGATGTTGAACCATATTACCCCGGTCAGACAGGAACGTACCAGTCAGTTGTACGGATAAGCAGGAACGCGCTTGGCGTAAATGATAAAACGCAGCCTGAGGCAATCAGGGTTTACCCCAATCCTGTTACTGATTACCTCTTTATTGAATCAGCAGACCAACGGGCAGTCTTATCAGGAATTAAGCTGTTCAGCGTGACTGGATGCGAGCTTGCTGCAGTGGACTTTACCGGGCTTCAGGCTGCTTACAGAATGCCCGTTACTAACCTTCAGGATGGAACATATATCCTTGCAGTGACAACTGTCAGCAGCATTATTCACAGGCAGATCGTCATCCGGAAAAAATAAAGCTTACTTTTGATTCTGCAAGGGTCTGCTGCCTGACCGGAAAAAAATTGATTACGCATTGAACACCAATGACTGGAGCTCTTCAAGTTTTGATTTCTGAAGCCATCAGCAGCGCAATAGGTTTTCTGTTATGTTCAAGGGATGGGCAAGGGCTGTGGTCCGATTTCCGCCTTCCCGTCGGGGAGAGCAGCGGGTGGGTCACCGGGTTTGTAGGTTCAGTCCTCGCCGGCTCTGGTGATGACCGTGTCATAAGGGAAACGAAGAATGTCTGGAATGTGTTTGCCGCTCAAAAACTGTTCACCGGTCACGGGGGATGGGGATATAACTTGCTCACCCCCGAGGATGCCGACAGCACGGTATGGGGTATCAGGTTTGCTCTAAGCCTCGGCCTGGATGGGAAGTTCAGGACAAAGGCAGCGGAGGAGTTTCTTCTGAAGCATTGGTTAACAGATGGCGGGATCACCACATACATCCTTGAAAAAGAGCTTAGAAAACTGATTGGCGCCACGCCTGAAGAGGACATCCGGGGATGGACGGGTTCACACCTCTGTGTGACCGCCGCGGCTGCAGGGATTCCTGGGTTCAGCAGCATCCTTTTGCCCTACATCCTGGAACATCAGCTTCCCGCCGGGAACTGGAATGGTTACTGGTGGAGCGATTCCGCTTATGCCACAGCTCTTGCGACGGAGGCCCTGCTTGTCGCAGGAATGACTGAACACCGCGATGCAATTGACCGGGCGTTCTCCTGGGCGATGCAGCATTTCGGCAGGGAAGCTTTCGTTTCAAATGATATCTTTCGTGAGGGATCTCCCTTTGCCACAGCCCTGGCTTTAAAGACCCTGCTTCTTGCCGGGGAGGTTGACAAGACCCATGAAAAATCCGGGGCGGTTGCCCGATGGCTCATCAGCCGGCAGCAGGACAACGGATCGTGGCAACCCTCTGCCTTGCTGCAGGTTCCTCCGCCTTTTATGAAAATACCGGTCGATCCCGGGAGCTGGCCTGATGGAAAAGGAGCTGCCTGGGGCACCGTGGTTACCGATCACAGGTCGTTGTTTACCACGGCAGCCGTACTCGATTCGCTGGTGTTCTATCAGAAGACCCATTCAGGAACGATAAAGCTGGAAGCACTATGAAACATTCGACCCCAGCCGAAAAGTATGCTAAACTTTATATCACGCAGGATCAGGTGCTTGGCGCTATGTCCGGCCGTTTCGGGCCCTTTTGTCTTACGGGTGGCGCTGCCCTCTCAAGGTATTACCTGAACCATCGCTTCACCTACGATCTGGATTTTTCAGCTAACATTTTACCCTGCTTTGAGAGAAAGGCTGCTCCTGTAGTTGACGTGCTGAAAGCACAATGCCATGTTACTGATGACGAACCAGCAGTTTACGCGCGATATTTCCACCTGTGGATACAGGGCTGCGAAAAGCTCAAGATCAGTATTTCAAACGACATTTCCGAACAATTGGGGTTGCCGTTTATGGCAGGGCAGGTTCCTGTGGATAATATGAAGAACATGCTGGTTAAAAAACTCAAAACCATTCTGGATCGTGATAACCCTAAAGATCTGTTCGATATCGTAAGTATTGCATCGGCCTACAGTTTTCATTGGGGTGATGTGTTGAAGTATGCGCAAAAGAAAGCCGTCATGGCCCAGGTGAATCTCTTATTGCAATTCAGCCGGGTTGCCTTCCGGTTTAACAGTATATGGCGCGGACGGGAACCAAAAGATCTGTTCAGCCTTTTGGGGGCTCCTCCGCCTATAGGTTTCAACAGGGTCTATCTGACTGCAAATATCGGGCGGAACGGCAGTAATTATGAAAAACCTTCTTCCACCATGGAATCCCTTTCGCGAGAGCTGCGACGTACTGCCTACAGGCTTAAAGCGATTTCAGAGTCGGATGGCCTCGCGAATGAGGCGCAGATCGCTGACATTCCTTCCTGTTTCAATCTGACACTGGGAGGGGCCTCCATAACGATTGACCTGCCAGCGGTTTCTGTAAGGGACAAGGCCCTTAAACAATTCAGCCGGGTTCCGGCAGGACTTTACCAGGGTCTGGAATGGATGCACTCTCCTGTTGCGGCAGAAGAACTGAAAGCGAAGTTCAAAATGATCAGGAATGATCTTTTCCTGGCCGGAGAAAATTCACTTGGCATTGGAAAAACTTCCATTGATAAGGCCAGGCCGGGGCTATAAGTTCAATCAGGGCAAGGACTAGTCGATGATTCCAGACTTTCCCTAGCGTATCATGGTTCCGAAATAGCCCTTGCATTCAATAGGTGCATTTTCTTTGTACACAATTTTCAGGTGGTTTAGACCCCTGAGGTAATTTGCCGGATAAGGAAACCTGCACTTTGTTTTTCCGCAGAAGCTCAGCAGGGCCTCCCGTTTTCCAGAGGTCACCAAATTGTCCGATTCCAGCACATCCAGCGCAGCCTCCCACCCCGGATTAAACCGGGGCTGGCTGAGATTGTTAAAAAGCATCTCCAGGGCCAGATATGGAAGGATCTCCTTCCCTGTATTGATATTGCAGGCGAAGTAATCGAAAAGGCCGGCATATCGATCGGTCAGGAACCTGACTTTCTGAAAATCACCCGGCCAGCCGATATCCCGGAGGTAAGCTTCCAGGCGCACAGCGTTTATTTTTGTCAGCACCAGCCTCACTGCCTCCATATACCTGGGGATCATCAGACCGGTCTGGTATAAATTTGCATGTTCGGGAAGTGCATGGACGGCTGTTCTCAGACTTCCGGCCATCTCATCCGGGAACGGAGTACCGGTAATGATCCGGTAGATTTCATCAAGGACACGGAGGGTTCCTTCAGATTGGGCTTTTCGGCCTGCTTTTTCGTCAACAATGATCCCGAAAAAAATATTCGGGCAGCGATTATACGATATTCCGTCAAAGTCAAACTCAAGCCAGACGGACCCTACCGAGACGTCTAAAAGATGTCCCTGGGTATTCCATGCAATAAAAAACTTCCTTATTCTTTGCCAGAGGGGATCAGCGAGCAAATTTTCATGCAGATCCGACATTGGACTGGTACCGGCCAGTATCTTTGCCCCTTCAGTGTCTTTCCCGATCAGAAACGAAAAATCGCAGGCGGCCGCGGGCTCACCCAGCCGGCTTTCAAAGCCAAAATCGCGCGACAGGTCAAAAGGAAAAAGTGAACATAGCTCTTTCAATGAGTCCATGCAGCCACCCCCCATCAAGGTGGAATGAAGGGGGGTGGAACTGATTTCGATATGATCGGCGAAGGAAAGTTTCATAAAAATTTTTTGCCCGAAAAGCGCTCACCGTGTTGGCCGGGGCTATGATCCCTGGCCGAGCCCCACCCAACCTGTCCCCCCGGCAACTGAAGCCAGCTCTGCTTCGGTGAGTTCGTCTTCAGCAGCATCTCCCCGAAAGGGAGGAAGAACAAGGTAAACGGTTTTCTGATCCTCCTGCAGAATCTTTATTTTTATTGTTTCCGGAAGATTTATTCCAGTCTCCAGTTCGAAAATTAATTTTGGATTATCAATCAGCTTCTTACGGAATGAATCATCTTTCATCGCTTTTTCGATGATTTGCTCTTCAAGCTTTTTTCTGAGATTTGACATGGCTCTCTATGAATTTATTTTATTATTTATTATCGTTTGACGACAAGTTTCTTTGTCTCCATCCAGTCGGCTGTTTTAATTACGATATTATAGATTCCCTGGGAAGCCTGGGAAAGGTCAATACTATATTCTTTTTTTCCGCTGAATTTTTTCTCAAGGATGGCCCTGCCTGACTGATCTTCAACAAGGACATTCAGCGTTAAACAGCTTTCATTTGATGGTACGATCCGGAAAATACCCATTGTGGGATTCGGGTAGATAGAAACCTGGTTGCCCGAGCTTCCTGCCGGGTTGGAAACCCCGAGGGGGTCAATTATTTTAAAGGAAGCGATCCTTGTCTTGGGAGTACCAGCTCCTGTTGCATACTGATTCGTGTACCAGAAAGTCTGGTCATCGGAAGGATCCACTGAGAGGGATGTATAATCACCCCAGCGTTCTGGCGATGAACCGCCGGACTGTGAGGTAGTACCCACCCATATTGTATCTTCAGCAATGTCGAGGATAGAGTTACCAGCCAGGTAAGCGGTAGCGGACTGACCACAGTAGCGAATCCCGGGGTATTCGCCATCGCTGGATATCGAATATCCCAGCCCTATGGTGTTGGATCCGTTCAACATGATGCTGCCCATCCACCGGCTGTTTGTATCAGGGGCATAAGTGCCTTCCTGTCTTATGCTCCAGTCGCTGCCGGTTTTTCGCAATTCATACCATCTGATCCCGGCCTGGCCCTTCTGATCTATATTTACAGTGTGGCAGCAAACGATGGTCTGGTACGATCCGAAGTTACGGTACTGGGGCACATTCATGATAATAGTGGGCACGGCATCAACTTTCTGGGTGGTTCCTTTCTGCCTGATATCTTCCCAATTACTGCCGAAGTTACTGTTAAAGGGTGTCACATCCAGTTGTTGAACACGGTTGAATGTCGATGCCGCCGTGTCGGTCCAGTTCACAGCCAGTTCATATATCCAAATCTGGTCTTTGGTTCCGCTGGAAGCATCATCGTTAATGGCAATATAAATGCCGGGAGATCCTGCCGGAGCAAAGGGTCCGTCATTATCTACAGGAGGAACAACCCTGAATCCTCCGCTTCCGCCCGGACGATAGGGATTTTTAATTCCGAAAAACTTGGGAATACTATCTCCCACCAGCATCTTCGACCTCTCATAAACATAGGTATCCCTTCCCCCACTATTATTATTATCCCCCATATAATACCCATCCTGCCATACGCCGAATTTAGGGTAATCGGGCATTATGTCGGCCTTGAAAGAATACGGGTACCAGGTTCCCGTAGGGTCGTTTGTTGAGGATACGGCCATAAGAATATAATTCGGGGTCCCGTCTTTGGGCACCGAGAATTCTGTGGCCAGCCAGCGATCGGCCTGTTCGTCATACAGGATGACCGGATCACCGTCGTTCCGGTTTGCTCCCGGCTTATTGCCAAACAGCAGGTTCATATCAGTAGGCCCGGCTACAAGTGTTCCTGTTTTATCATATATAGCATACGTGTCATTCATCGTCTGCATGTAATGGTTTTTACCAACGGTCCCGTTATCGTCGGAAGGCCGGGATCCTGACTCCTGTCCTTCAAAATTTTTCAGCGGACTGCGGAAAAGCTTCTGAGTTCCCATATTTTTCTGCCAGGCCCCGTCCTCACCTTTTGGGAGGGCTGTTTCAGCAAAAGGATAGGTACGCTCCGACTTTTCTTCATTAATTGTCCGTTTGCTGTTTTTAAGTTTCAGCGCATTGAATTCATCAGCAGTTAATGCAGGAAGATCGCGTAAAGGACGGGTTTCACCCAGGAAAGTCCCGGTCCCCACTATGGTAGGGTGAACCGGTATTGTTGGTGTGAATGAGTTTTGATCTGGCTTAATAGCCGAAGAAGATGATTGGTTCTGGGCATAGACGCCCCTTGCCAGGAGCAGTATTATCAGCAACATGAAAAGGGAATAATAGTTCCCCGAAGAAGCAGAATGTGTTTTCATAGCGTTGATTTTTAATAATTATTACTGAAGGATGAAATGGTTTTTTTGTTTCACTCCAACAAATATAATTGCAGGACAGTTTGTTTCAAAATAAAACAAGTAAGGATTTGTAAAAAGGAGTAAGAAATTGTAAAAACCTGCAATGTGGGTTGCAGGAAGCATCTAAGAAAGATTATCACTAGTGTCTATTAAAAAACGTTAAAATCATTCGTATCTTACTCATAAACAATATGTATTTTGCCAAAAACCTTGTCGCACTTTTGAACAAATTACCTTTGGTGGTACACCAAATAGTAGCGTACAATGAACAGCGGCAAATATGTTTTCAGTCAAATCACCGATTTTCTTCCCAAACGATACTTCGAAAGGCTCGTCATGACAACATGTAACGATAGAACCCAAGGATGGAATTTGACATACTGGAACCAGATGCTCGTTCTCATGTTCGGTCAGTTGGATGGCTGCAACAGTCTTCGCGAACTGACGGATATTACTACTGCACATGCCAATAAGTCCTTCCATCTTGGATTTGGGAAGACCCCAATAAACCGAAGCGTGCTTTCCAAGGCAAATCAGCTTCGTGATTATCACATTTTTGAAAAATTTGCCTATCACATGGTGGAACTTGCTCAAAAGGATTGTGTCGACCAGGAGTTTGAACTCAACGGGAAGTATTATGCCTTTGATTCCACCACTATTGACCTCTGTCTGTCTCTTTTTGAGTGGGCAAGGTTCAGAAGTACCAAATCCGGCATCAAGGTACACACGCAACTTGATATTGTAACCCAGATACCGGTATCGTTTCATATCACTGAAGCAGCTGTGCATGATGTGAATGCCATGGACTGGATTAACTACGAGCCATTCGCTTGCTATATTTTTGACCGTGGCTACTGGGATTTGGAAAGGCTCTATCGCATTGAGATTCTCAATTCCTTCTTTGTTATTCGTGAAAAACGAAGGCCGAAATTTGAGGTAGTGGAAGGAGAAGACCTTCTGGAGGGTGCCGATAATATCCTCAGAGATCAAACCGTGAGATTCACCACAAGCGGGAACACAGTAAACTACCCATCTGAAATCAGAAGGATTATTTATTACGAGCCTGAACTCAAACGAACCTTCACTTACTATACCAACAACTTTTATCACAGGGCCAAGGATATAGCGTTCCTTTATAAAAATAGATGGGCTGTGGAAACCTTCTTTAAATGGATGAAGGGACACCTGCGTATCAAGTCTTTCTGGGGAAATACTGAAAATGCTGTTCGGATACAGGTTTATGTAGCTATCATCACATATTGCACCATTGCAATTCTTGCAAGAAAGCTGAAACTTAACAGGAGCGTCTATGAAATTATGAGAATATTGGGCAGCTCCCTTCTGGCAAAAGACAATATCAAGGAGCTGTTCCAGCTTGAAGAGCCGAAGCAAAATCACGATGACGGGCAGTTGCAATTGGCGTTCAATATTTTTTAACATTTTTTAATAGACACTAGTGAAAGATTATCTTCATTTTCACGACTGCTGGCAATGGAATTCCTAAAATAAGAAGGCGTTATACCGATCTGTTTTTTGAAGATAGAATGAAACGTAACTTTTGTACTGAAACCTACCATTTCCCCTATGCCTTCTATGGAGAGATGGTCATATTTTGATTCTGTAAGAAGCCTCCTCGCCTCCTTGATCCTCAGCTTGTTTATAAAGCTGTTGAAGTTCTGTTTGTAATTATCATGGATCATGTGCGAAAGGTAAGTGCGGTTTGTGTTTAATTTCCTGCAGATATCATCTACAGTGAGGCCTGGTTCAAGGAAAGGTTTTTCGTCCTGCATCAACCGGCTGAACTTTACCAACAGACCCAGGGTAGTGTTTTCAATTTCATTATCCGGAGGGAAAACCATCACCTGATCATCTGATGCGCTCATACTTTTCCGGGCTTCGTTGTGTTTCTCGGCTTTTACGATTTCGAGGTTTTTTTGGACGATATACCTGAGGGACAAACTCTTCTGCCGGTATAAATAAAAAATTACGAATCCAAGGATTAAGAGTGTTATGGCAAGAACGACCAAAAATTTTATCTGTAATTTCTGAAGATTCATGGCTTTTTGCAATGACAGGTTTTCCTGCTCTTTCTTTTCTGTTTCAAAACGGGTTTGCATTTCAAGAATTGCCTTGGTTTTATCTTCGCTAAAGATGCTGTCACCTGCAATCCGGTATCTCGAAAAAAAATCTTTGGCAGCAGATTTATCGCCGGTGATTATACTTATTTCGGTCAAATAGCGGCTGCATTTCTGTATCATTTCAAGTGAATTTTCCTCACTGGCATAGTCGAATGCTTCCCGGAACATTTTGGTCGCAGCTGCCAGATTGCCTTTATTATATAAGATTTCACCCAGGCTCACGTTCAAGCTGGCAATCTCAGCGCCCGATCCGATACTATTGGCCAGGGCCAGGGCTTGCTCATAATATTCAATTGCTTTTGGTTCGTTCTTCAGCAAATCAGCATATACATCTCCCAGACAGTGAAGGGAAATTACGATCCCGTATTTATTGCCGATTTCTTTTTTCAGCTCAAGAGATTTCCGATGATAAAATAAGGCTGAATCCGCTTGTTTGAGGTCTACGTAAAGATCTCCAAGAGCAGTATAATTAGTGGCCAGGTATTTCTTGTTCTTCCTTTTCAGGTTAATTGAGATGGCTTTCTTCAAAAACAAGCTGGTCATTTTATTATTGTCCCAGTCAAAATATACCAAACCGAGATTGTTATAGGTTGCCGCCAGGCCGTCTGAATCGGCAAGCTCCTCTTTCAGCCTGGCTGATTCGAGAAAGTATTTTGTGGCTTTTTCATAGAATGATATTTGTTTATAGGTGGAAGCCATGTTGTTGTATAGCTTCGCCATTTGCGGCTTGTCATTTACAGCCAGAAGTATTTCCCTTGCTTTTTCATAATAATTCAAAGCGTCGGAGAATCTGCCCATGTAATAGAAAGTGGTTCCTATATCGGTACAGATCTTTCCGGTGTTAAGCGGGTCGTTTAGTTCCCGGGCTATGCCGAGAGCATGATCAGAACAAACCTGAGAACTGTCATATTCGCCCAGCATCTGATAAATGTTGGCAAGATTCCGCTGCATGGACATGCCGGCTAATGTTTTTCCGAAATCATGCTTTTTGCTGAATTGCAGCAGCTTTTCTTTTGCTATAAGGTAATTTCCTGATAACCTGAAAAGCTCAAAAGACTTCTGTAAAAAAAACAGGGCGCTGTCTGATTTGCCTGAATTGATAAAGCCTTCAGAAAGTAAAAGACAGGAGTCGGCCGATTTCTCCTGGGTAAAAACGAAATAGCCGGATAGAAAAAAAATCAGCAATAAAATCAATCGCTTCATGCAATGGCGGGGCCGGTCCTAGTAAAAACACATAGGAGAGCAGCTATAATCATTTACATAGCCTCCGGCAACTGCCTCCAGTTCTGCATCGGTCAATTCCGAGTCAACTTCAGTTGAAGCCAGACGAGGCAGCACCAGGTATATTGTGCCCGGGTCTTCTTCGAGAATTTTCACGGTTACTGATTCAGAAACTGCTACACCCATTTCATTAATAATTACTGCTGCCGGGTTGTCAATAAGTCTTTTTCTGAAATCCATGTCTTTCAGGGACATTTCGATGAGCTTTGGTTCGATTTCTTTTCTCAGGTTCATGGTGTTGAGTTTAAGGAGAGTAAAAATAATTAAATTTTTTAGATTCTGCAAGGGTCAATAAATGATAATTAAAAAAAAACTATATTTGTTCTCATAATTTCCCTTTTCTGATATGATTGGCCGGCAGATTTTCAGAAAAACGTCGCTTGAGAAAATGATGACCCCCGAGGACCTGGATGAATTATTGCAGGTCAACCCGACCAGGACATGGCTGATGTTTGCAGGTATAGGTGTTGTTATTGCCGGGATGCTGGCCTGGGGAATCCTTGGGTCGGTAACGCAGTATGTGAAAGGATTCGGGATCATCAAGACCCGGGAGCTGCCCCGGGAGGTAGTATCGGTTTGTTCGGGGCAGGTTGATTCGATTTTCTGTAAGACCGGTGATGAGGTTGCCCAGGGCCAAAAATTGTTAATGATTCTCCAGCTGCACGAACAAACAGGTGTAACTATTTTCGCTTCCTGCCCGGGCGAAATCACCGGACTGAATGTCAGGGAAGGCACTTATGTTGAAACGGGCGCTCCAGTGCTTGAGATGATGCGAAATGAAGGCCATACCGGGACCTTTCCCGAGGTGATCTTCTTTGTGGAGGAACAGGAGGTTTCAAAGCTGAAAAAGGGGATGGTTTCCAACCTGCAAATTGATAAGGGGGGAGTGCCTCCTGAATTTTTAAATGCGGTGATCAATTTTATTGCTGATTACCCGGTTTCGAAAAATTCAATCCAAAAATATTTTCCGGATGAGGAAATAACGAAGCAACTCAGCAACAGGGATTTCCATGAAGTCAGGGCAAGCCTGATTATCGATACGGTCGGGAAATCGGCCCGAGCAAAGGAGGCTCTCCGTTCATTAAACGGCTTATCCTGCCGCACTGTTACCACAGTAGCCCGCCGAAGTCCGGTTGCTTATCTTTTAAACTGATCAGGCTAATCATACTCTTCTGCATGAGCTTTGAACCGATTCACTTCCTTCATTCAGTTTACTGCCGGCTTGCAGGTATAAGGCGGGTTAAAACCCCCACGGTTCTGCAGATGGAGGCCCTGGAATGTGGGGCAGCTTCTCTGGGAATCGTATTGGCCTGCTTCGGGAAGAATGTTGCCCTCGAAAAGCTGAGGGTCGACTGCGGTGTATCACGCGACGGGAGCTCGGCAAGCAACATCTCCAAAGCAGCAAGGAATTATGGCCTGGAAGTAAAGGCTTATAAAAAAGAGCCGGAAGAACTTAAAAAGCTTCCTCTCCCGATGATCGTATTCTGGAATTTTTACCATTTCCTGGTCGTCGAAGGGTTTGGGAAAAACAAAGTTTACCTAAATGACCCGGCTTCCGGCCCACGTACGGTGGACTATAAAACCTTTGATGAATCCTTTACAGGAGTGGTATTGACTTTTAATCCCGGACCCGGATTTCAGAAAGAAGGCGAAAAAACGAAGTTTCTTCCCTTGCTGCTGAAATGGTTAAAAGGGTATGGAAACAGCCTGTTGTTCCTTTTCCTTGTAGGACTGGCTCTTATTATCCCCGGACTGGCCATCCCGGTATTTTCAAAAATATTTGTCGACCAGATCCTGATCCGGCATACGGAAGCCTGGATCATTCCCCTGCTTACAGGCATTGCAATTACTACCATACTACGTGCTCTGTTGTCGTGGTTGCAGCAGCATAGCCTGGTACGATTGGAAATGAGTCTTTCACTTAAGAATTCCTCGAAATTTCTCTGGCACGTACTCCATCTTCCAATGTCGTTTCATAACCAGCGGCCGGCCGGTGATATTACCATGCGGGTAAACATCAACGACCAGATTGCCATGCTGCTTTCGGGGCAGCTTGGCAATACTTTCCTGAATTTATTCATGATCGCGTTTTACGCGGCCCTGATGTGTTATTACAGCCTCCCGTTGGCCGTGGTTGCCATTGTCATCTCACTGGTAAACCTTCTGGCGCTGAGATATATTTCAAGGAAACGGGTTGATTCAAATCAAAAACTCCTTCAGGATAACGGCCGTTTATTCGGGCTTTCATCTTCAGGGTTGCAGATGATAGAGTCCTTAAAAGCGACAGCTTCCGAATCGGAATTTTTCTCACGCTGGGCCGGCTACCAGGCAAAATTGCTAAACATCCAGCAGAGACTGGGGGTGCTTACCCAGACCCTGCAGGTAATCCCTGTGTTTCTTACTACTCTGAGCACACTGGTCATACTGTTTCTCGGGTCACATTATATTATCAGCGGGGTGATATCCGTGGGTACTTTTGTCGCCTTCCAGTCACTGATGGCCAGTTTTAATCAGCCTATCGTAGCCCTGGTTAACCTTGGAAGCGCACTGCAGGATGTGCAGGGAGGGTTGAAACGGATTGAGGATGTTTATAATTATCCTGCTGAACGACCGGATGCTGATGCAACCGCATCTCAAAAAGCCGGAAAAGTTTTAAAACTGCAGGGATCGGTTGAACTTAAGGATGTGACGTTTGGTTACAGCCCGCTGGATTCGCCCCTGATCACTGGTTTTTCTCTGCACCTGAACCCGGGATCCAGGGTCGCTATCGTTGGAAGGACCGGTTGCGGAAAGTCGACCATGGCCAACCTGGTCAGCGGATTGTATGATCCATGGAAAGGAGAGATACTGTTTGACGGCAAACCCAGAGAGAGCTTTTCTCATACTACCCTGAATAATTCCATTTCCATGGTCGATCAGAACCTCTTCCTTTTTGAAGGAACTGCCAAGGAGAATATTACTTTCTGGGATCAGACCATTGCCGACAAAGATGTAATACAGGCGGCTATAGACGCCTGCATTCATGAGGACATTGCGGCCAGGCCCGGAGCATATGAAAGCATGATATCCGAAAACGGGAGGAATCTGAGCGGGGGTCAGAGGCAGCGGATCGAAATTGCAAGGGCTCTTGCCACCAAACCATCTGTACTGATACTTGATGAGGCCACCAGCGCCCTGGATGCAAAGACAGAGCAGATGATAGATATTAATATCCGTAAAAAAGGATGCACCTGCCTGATCATCGCCCACCGCCTGAGCACGATCCGTGACTGCGACGAAATCATCGTGATGGACAGGGGGAGAATAGTGCAAAGGGGAACCCACCAGGAACTGATAAGCCAGCAGGGATTATATAACGAACTGATTAAAGAATAAGGATAGCTGCCATGCCGCAAGATCTGTTTTCTGAAACAATTCGCAACAAGGGCCGAACTGTAAAAGCCGGGGGGAACCGGTCTTTCCTGTTGAATCAGCCTGAGTATGCCTGGTATATTGCCCATGGTTACACAGATGTTTTTTCTGTCAGGTTCGAACATGAGCAGCCCCGCGGTTCAAGGAATTATTTTTTCTCAGCCGGCCAGGGTGAATTGCTTTTTGGAATCAGCAGCAAGGATTCGGGCGATGAACGTGGTTTGATTGCCTTTCCTTCTCCCGATGCGGAAATCATTATAATCAGTATGGATCAGGTCAAAGAGTTGTGGAGCCGGACAGAGTTTATTCCTGTTTTTACCGGGATGCTTGAACTTTGGGTCACCCATCTTTCCCTGGCTATTTCAAAAGACATCAACCCGCGTACTGATCTGCTGCTTGAAGCCCCCAATACGGCCAGCGTGGATGCCCATCTGAAGATCCGCTCAAGAAAAGGAATTGTATGGACGGAATTCTTTTCCGGAAACGCCTTATTTCTGGGGATGAAGGAAATCATGGAATCAGGCGAACACCTGAAATTCCCGGTTTCACAGGATTCCTGGTTGCAGACCATGGAAACTTCTGAAATCAGGTCATTTCGAACAGCCGACCTTTACATGCAGGGAGAGCTCTGGAATTACCTTGATAATTTTTATGAGGTAATCTTCTTCTGTGAATTTTTCATTACCCGTCTTATTTCTGTTGACGACTTCAACCGTTTAAACGAGAAAGCTGTTTATACTTCAAGATTACGTTCCTCGGCTCTCTTTAACATTGCCTCGGTAATCAATGAGAAGCTGAGAAAATCATATATTGATACCGGTCACGATGCATTGCTCACCTCATGCCGCATTATTGCTGATTATTCGGGGATTACCATCACCACACCCAAACAACCCAGAAGTGAGGAAGCCCCTCCGCTGAGCCTGAACGACATTTTGCGTTCTTCAAGGTTCAGGGCCCGAAAAGTAAAACTCACAGGCAAGTGGTGGGAAGAGGACCATGGACCCTTGCTGGCCTGGACAACAGATGAAAATCTTCCTGTTGCCCTGATCCCGAAATCTCCCGGGAAATATGAATATATCAGCCCGGGTGAAAATATAAGACAGCCTTTAACTTCGAAAACAGCCATGCAGCTGGCCCCGGAAGCTCAACAGTTTTATCGTCCTTTCCCCGATCAGCCCATCGGAGGCATGCATCTGATCAGGTTTGGGCTGAAGAACTGCTTCCGTGATATCCTTCTCGTCATCTTGATGGGACTGGCAGGCGGCTTCCTCGCCTTACTTATCCCGGTGTTAACGGGAAACATCTTTGATGCTGTGATCCCCCAATCCGACTACCGGCAGTTATACGTTTTTTCGATGGTCATCTTTTTCAGCATTGTCGCTATTTCCCTGTTTCAGATAGTGAGGAGTTTCGCGATGATCAGGATAGAAACAAAGCTCGATTTTTCGCTGCAATCGGCATTATGGGACCGCCTGCTCAATTTACCCGTTTCCTTTTTCAGGAGATACCAGGCCGGCGATCTTGCTAATAAGGCAAACGGCCTGATGATGCTGCGTAAAACACTTTCCGATACCGTGATATACAGTATGCTTGGTGCAGTTTTCATGCTGTTTAGCTTTTTTCTCCTGTTTTTCTATGATGTTACTCTTACGTTGTATATTTTTCTTTTACTGGCCTTATCCCTTCTGTTTATTATTTATTTCGGGAGGCAGATCCAAAAGCATCAGCAAATTATCACCCAGCTTCAGGGCAGGATTTTCGGTATGCTGATCCAGTTTTTATCCAGTATCTCCAAGATAAAGATCGCCGGGGCTGAAGTTCATGCCTTTTCGCAATGGGCCATGAAGGTCTCGGTGGTTAAAAGACAAACTTATGAAGTAAGAAAGCTGTTTAAGATGGTCACCGTTTTTTCGACGGTACTGCCCCTCGTAATCACACTGTTTGTTATGGCGGTTATTTCCTGGCAGCCGCCAGATACACTCTCGACCGGTCAGTTCATGGGATTTTACACCGCATTGACTATGACCGTTGTATCGTTCTTTCAGTTTGGAATGGCCGTCATATCGTTTTTCATGGCAATTCCGATGCTCGAAAGCATACGCCCGATACTGGAGGCTCTGCCCGAGAATATCGCCCTGAAGGAGGACATCAGGGAACTTTCAGGCGAAATTGAGGTTGCCAATGTCAGTTTCCGATACCAGCCTGATTTGCCCTTAGTGCTTCATGATGTTTCTTTACACATCCGGCCCGGAGAATTCGTAGCTATTGTTGGAGCTTCAGGTTCAGGAAAATCGACTTTATTACGCTTGCTGCTTGGCTTTGAATCACCCGAGATCGGCTCAATATTTTATGACCGCCAGGATATTTCAGCATTTGATCCTGCATCAATAAGAAGGCAGGCCGGAACAGTGCTTCAGCAATCGCAGCTGTCGGTGGGGACCCTGCTCACCAATATCACCGGCATGGGTAACGCGACGTTTGAAGATGCGTGGGAAGCAGCCCGGAATGTGGGCCTCGACGAGGACATCAAGCAAATGCCGATGGGGATGCACACCATGATTACAGGGGGATTGAGCACTATTTCAGGCGGTCAGTGTCAGCGCATCATGATCGCCCGGGCTATCGTGAACAAGCCCCGTATACTGTTCTTTGATGAAGCTACCAGCGCACTTGATAATAAAACCCAGAATATCGTCAGTAAAAGCCTTGAAACCCTCCAGGCCACGAGGGTGGTTATCGCCCATCGTCTGACTACGGTTCAGCATGCCGACCGGATTTACCTGATGGAACATGGCAGTATCGAAGAAATGGGAACCTATGAGGATCTGCTCAGAAAAGGCGGAAAATTTGCTGAACTGGTGAAGCGGCAGATGCTTGAATAATTAATGAGGCCCTTCCCGACGGCGGTTTTTCATCTCTTCAACCATTTTCAGGTATTCTTTAAACTGAGTATCTGTTAGAATACCTTTCAGATCTTTCTCTTTCTGGGTCTGGAAGTTCTTCATAGTCTTGCGCTGAACGGCCGTATCTGCGATATTCCTGGCATCTCCTATTCTCTTTGCATATTTGAGGTTGATGTCGGCTACCTTTGGTTCCTGAGCTGCAGTAAGGTTCAACTGTGTTTTCATCATCTCGGTCTGACGTTTCGCACGATCTTCGGGGGTAGGTCCACCTTGTCCCTGTCCACGGCCTCCCTGCTGGGCAAAACCAGATGTTCCAAGCACCAGTACAAAGAGCAATGCAAAAAGCCTCAATAAGGCCGATGAAAGACAATTTTGTCGCTGCATGTTTTTTGAATGTGTTTTCATGATTGTTTTTTTAGATGTTCAAATTTCGGTTAATTATTTTATAATTATGATAATGTGCGCATGTTTTCGAGTTTTTTCTTCGCAAGGAAACTATGGATATCGCCCAGGTGTTCTCTTATTCGTTTGTCGCCGAATTCGTAGACCTTCGAAACCAGGCCGTCAAGAAAATCACGGTCGTGAGAAACAAGGATCAGCGTACCATCATACTCTCTCAACGCATTTTTCAGGATATCTTTTGTGCGCAGGTCAAGATGATTGGTGGGCTCATCAAGGATGAGCAGGTTTACCGGTTCAAGCAGCAGCTTGATCATGGCAAGCCGGGTACGTTCTCCGCCCGACAGCACCTTCACTTTCTTGTTCCAGTCGTCACCCCCGAACATGAAAGCGCCGAGAAGGTCTCTGATCCTGGCGCGGATATCGCCTTTGGCCACGTCATCAATGGTTTCAAATACCGTAATTTCTTCGTTCAGCAGCGATGCTTCATTCTGTGCGAAATACCCGATCATGGTATTGTGGCCGATGGTAAATTTACCATCGTGAGTGGTTTCGCCCATCATGATCTTTACCAGGGTTGATTTGCCTTCCCCGTTTTTGCCTACGAATGCAACACGTTCCCCGCGCTGAATACTAAACGAAGCGTTCGCGAATACAGTATGAGCTCCATAGCTTTTCGAAACCCCTTCGAGTATCACCGGGTAACTCCCCGAACGTGGTGATGGCGGGAATCTGAGACGAAGGGCGGACGTATCTTCCTCGTCTATTTCAACTATAGTGATCTTTTCCAGCATCTTAACCCTTGACTGAACCTGGTTGGTTTTCGAATAGGTCCCCTTGAACCTATCGATAAAATCCTGGTTGTCGGCAATGAATTTCTGCTGTTCATTATACTGTTTTTGCTGTTGTTCGCGTCTTTCAACACGTAGGCCGAGATATGTTGAATAATTCACCTTGTAATCATAGATCCGACCCAGGGTCACTTCGATGGTGCGGGTGGTGATATTATCAACAAAGGCACGGTCGTGAGAGATAACGATCACGGCTTTGGCGCTATTTATAAGGAAATCTTCGAACCATTGGATCGACTCAATATCCATGTGGTTAGTAGGTTCGTCAAGAAGGAGTAAATCGGGCTTCTGGAGCAGGATCTTGGCAAGTTCAAGGCGCATTCGCCAGCCCCCGCTGAACTCGCCCGTGGGCCTGGTGAAATCTTCCCGAACGAACCCCAGGCCAAGCAGTATTTTTTCTACTTCAGCATCGTAGTTGGTTTCTGCCATGGAATAGAACTTTTCGCTTAAGGACGAAACCTGTTCTATCAGTTCATAGTATCCGGCTGACTCATAATCGGTACGGGTCGAAAGCTGATTATTTAGCTCCACAATTTCGCGTTCCATATCGAGCACATGCGAAAAGGCCTGGGCCGCTTCTTCAAAAACCGTGCGGCTGTCGACCGTAAGCAGGTGCTGAGGAAGGTAAGCGATTACAGCGTCTTTAGGTGAAGACACCTTGCCTCGTGTAGGTGTTTTATTGCCTGCAATTATTTTAAGAAGAGTAGATTTTCCAGCGCCATTCTTACCCATGAGCGCAATCCTGTCCTTGTCGTTAATCGCAAAGGATATATCCTTAAAAAGTGTTGTCCCTCCAAACTCAACTGTAAGCCCGTCAACTGAAATCATCCCCTATCATTTAATGGAATTGCAAAGATACCTATCTTTGTTTCAGAAAAAGTAGTACATTCATCTTCTTAATCAACCGAAAGAATTTATGAACGAGAATTATACTGTTTCCCGTTATATTCTGCATCGACTGCAGGAGATAGGAATAAAGCACCTTTTCGGGGTTCCCGGAGATTATAACCTCGATTTTCTTGACGATGTTGTTGTGAGTCCTATACAGTGGGTTGGAAATTGCAACGAGCTGAATGCCGGTTACGCGGCCGACGGGTATGCCCGTCTTAACGGGGTTGGAGCCGCGGTGGTGACCTATGGCGTGGGAGGTTTCAGTATTTTAAATGCCGTGGCAGGCGCTTTTGCAGAGTGTGTGCCCATTATCGTGATCAGCGGGGCACCCCCGGGACACCGCAGGGAATCAGGCGCCATGGTACATCACCTGATTTCCAATTATTACCTTCAGCTTGATATTTTCAAAAAAATTACAACAGATGCAGCCCTTCTCACCAATCCCGACACGGCTCCTGACGAGATTGACCGGGTAATCAGGAATTGCATGGCAAACAAACTTCCAGCCTACCTTGAGCTTCCTTCCGACATGGTTAATGTCCCTTGCCGGGCACCCGGGGATATGCTGTTTTCGAAACCCCCGGTTTCCAAAGCCGATAGCCTTGCAGAGTGCGTTGCAGAAGCAGCGGAAATGCTTAAAAAGGCTAATAATCCGCTGATCCTGGCCGGCGTGGAACTACTCCGCTTCGGACTTGGAGCCGAGGCCCTTCGCCTGGTTGAAAGCATTGAAATTCCATTTGCCACTATGCTTAGCAGTAAATCGGTATTGCCTGAGCTTCATCCCCAGTTCGTCGGCATTTATCAGGGAGGATGGAGCCGCCCGGCCGTTCGCGGTCAGGTGGAAGATTCCGACTGCCTGCTTTCACTCGGGACCTGGATGACAGACCTTGATACGGGTTTGTTCAGCATGAAGCTCGATGACCGGCGGATGATCACCGTGGGTGGAGGACAGGTGCGTATAGGGAACCATTATTATCACCAGGTCCAGTTGGGCGATTTTATCAGGGAACTGTCGCTGGTAGCTCAGCCCCGTTCCTACCTCTCTTCCCACCCGGCTGAATCCTACAGTCCGAAACAAGCCTTTGTCGCTGAACCTTTCTGTAAACTAACTGCTGCAAGGCTTTACGAATGTATTAACTACCATCTCGACGACCGGATGGTACTCCTTGCGGAACCCGGAGATGCTTTTTGCGCAAGCCCGGAATTTCATATCGAAGAAGCAGAGAACTTTATCGTGCAGGCTTATTATTGCTCTATAGGGTATTGTACTCCTGCAGCTTTGGGAGTTGCCCTGGCCCGGCCAGGAAAAAGACCGGTAGTCTTATCCGGCGACGGGGCCTTCCAGATGACGGCTCAGGAAATTTCAACCCTGATCAGGGAACGCTGCCCTGCCGTGATCGTGATCATCAACAACGACGGTTATCTTATCGAACGCTACCTTCATAAAGACGGGCCTTACAACGATATACAGATGTGGCAGTATTCAAAACTGCCAGGAGTCTTTGGCGATGGATCGTTCGTGTCGACGTTCAAGGTTACAAACGAGGAAGAGCTGGAATTTGCAATGAAAACTGCTGTAGCTGAGACCGGCAAACTTGTATTTATCGAAGTCTGCCTTCCCGACCGTGATTGTTCATCAGGTCTGGATCGTTTAGGCAAGGCCTTCCACGAATCACAAAAAAAATCATCATAGAATTCAGTTTCCGAATTTTCTGTTAATTTTTTCAAAATGCCGGAGGATTTGCAGCACATCTTCCGCCGTAAGATCATTAAATAATTTATCGGTAAAATACAGGCGGGCCCAGGCTGACTGAAGAGGAAGGAAGTTGCTGAGCAGGGGAGCATCTCCGCTGCGGATCACCAGATCTACAGGCGTTGTGATTTGTAAATGGTTTATAAACTCATTCATATTACCTGAACTTTTTACAGCCTTAATTATTTCTTCATGCGGATCGTAGGCCAGCAGCAGGTTGATCCGACCTGAAGAATAATTGATCGTTTGCTGCTCGATCGATTCTATTGCAGTCCTCAGAGAAGCCGGGAGAATGTTGCGGTTCCCTGCTATTACAACCCTTAATTGCCTGTGCCTGGCAAGTTGGGTGATCTGATTGTTCAATGAGGATTCCACGATCGCCAGATAGGGTTCCAGGTCCTCCGGTTCTCTTCTGAAATTCTGAATGCTCGAGAGATAAATACTGAGCTCCTGTACCCCTTTATTGAAAAACATTTCAACAAGAAGCTGCAGAAAAGAATGAGTACAGGCATATGATTCCCCAAGGGAGCAGCCGTGAGCCTTGGCCCACCGGCGGCCTCCGTCGGGAATGATCCCCACATGAAGGGGAACTGCTTCAACTGAAGGGTGATAGTAAGCAGTAGTTTCCATTCAGAATCTTATGATGGGTTTCCGATTTTACCTGTTATCCGGCTTTGCTTTGTTAACATATCCCTTTCTGTCAATAATTCTGATCATTGAGTCGCAAAAGATCTTGACCCCGTTCTGATTTAAATGATCAGCATCATAAAAAGCCAGACTATCATTAAGGTTAAGTAAATTATTAAAATTGTACATAATCCCTTTGCTTAAGAAACAGGAATCTATTTCTTTCGTATTTATCCAGGATTGATATTTGAACTTGGTAACAGGTGACTGAACTAAAATAAAAGGGATACTTCTGCTTTTTATAAGCTCCAGGGATTTTGTGAATGCCTTAAGCTGCATTTTGTTAAAGATCAGCTTGTCTTTTGTAATACTGCCATGACCGGAAAAATACTTTAATTTACTTTCAACAAAACCACCATGAATATAAGTATTATCTCCGCTTGTGTATACTTTCTTTAATTTCATATTCCTGTTGAATATCTGACGGTAGTATGCATATATCAAGGTATTGTATGCCTTGACCTGATTAAGGGTAATCACCATTTTTACTGTTTGCAAATCTATTTTGTCGCTTGCAAGAAGATCCAGACCCGATTCGAGGCCATCAAGTGAAAATGTAAACGGATAAACTTCATATATTATCAGTTTAGGCTGAAGAATACCAAGATATTTTTCCAGCAGCATTTCAGTCTGTATGGGTGTTTGAGCGCTGGAGCCAAAGTTGAATGAAGTATAACCATGATCACTGAAAATCCTTGTATCGAAACTCCTGTAGGCATGCGAGGACCCAAGAAATAAAATATCTACCTTTTTAAAATCAGGAATGTCATTGATCCGGAAAGACATCGCATTATAATAACCAATATAATAATGCATGTTTTTCTTATACGAAGGATTATGAATCAGCTCACCCCATAAAATTATCGATGAACAATAAAATACAATTGTAAAGAGAGTGAATAAAAATATTTTCATTAAAAACGATCTCATCTATGACAATTTAGAATTGAAAATAAATGAAGGGTGATTCACTTGTCGACATGAACATACCGATCAGGAAAATAATTATGCAATATAGGGACCATCTCAATAGAACCGGCCATTTTAAGCCAATCCCCGCAATGGCGTATTCCTGTTTTCTGCCAAGCCATTCAACAATAAAAAATAAAGCAATCAGAAAAAATAACACAGGATCCGTTTTTATATCCGGAGCTGAAAATACAGATCGTGTAAAAATTCCGGAAATATATTTAAATGCATCCCCAACGTTATCCGCTCTGAAAAAAATCCAGGAAAACATAATAATTGTCAATGTGAACAGAGTCTCAATAAAAATGAAAATACTGTTATTATTGCTGAGGTGTATTCGTTTCAGTAGCCTTTTCCTGGGTTTTACGCTTGCATGATAAAAAATCAGAAAAACGCCCTGGATCAGACCCCAGATAATAAATGTATAATTGGCGCCATGCCACAAGCCGGTCAGCATCCAAGTTACAGTAATCCCTGTAATATAAATCAGAAATTCAGTATTTATAAAGTAGAATTTCTCTGATTTTATTTTCCCCGAAACCCAATAGGCGACAGGCAGGAACGTATAATCCCTGAACCATGTTGTAAGCGACATATTCCATCTTTTCCAGAAATCCCTGATATCCCTTGAAAAATAAGGATAGGCGAAATTTTGCATAATATTAAATCCAAGTAACTTTCCAATTCCTATAGCGATATTGGAATATCCTGCAAAATCCGCATAAATCTGAACTGTAAACAAAAATGCTCCGAGTACAAGTGTGCTGCCATTATAGGATTCAAAATTCTGAAAGATCGTGCTCACATTACCGGTACAATTATCGGCAATCACCATCTTCATGAAAATGCCCCAGAGAATTTGTTTTAAGCCGCTTGCTGCAAGGGCCTTATCGAAGATTCTCAGGGTCTGAATCTGGGGCAGCAATCCTATCGGCCTATGAATTGGTCCGGCAAGGATTATCGGGAAAAAGCTAAACGTAAGCAATGCATCAAAAACGTTTCGAACAGCCTCAAGCTTATTCTGATAAACATCAATGATGTAGCTTATAGAAAGAAAAATGTAAAAGCTTATTCCAAGCGGTAAAATAATGTTGAAAGTTACAATGCTTACTTTAACACCGGATAAAGAGATAAGGCTGGCCAGGCCATCAATGAAGAAATTAAAATATTTAAAAATTATTAAAGTGCCGATATTGATTATCAGTGCTGCTAAGAAATAGGGTTTACGTTGTGATTTCTTGTCCTTTTTCCGGATCTCTATGGCCAGTAAATAATTTGAAAACGATATAAAAAACAACAGGAGTAGAAACCTCCAGTCCCACCATCCGTAAAAGATATAGCTGCTGATAAGGAGTAAAAAATTCTGAAGTTTCAGGTAGCGGTTAAAAACGAACCAGTATAATGAAAAGACAGCAATAAAGAATAAAACAAAGGGAAGCGAAGTAAAAAGCATCTTCAGTACTGATTAAATATTTGACAGTAAAAATACGAAAACAAAATCCGGGTACAATTTCTCAGAAACTTTTTTCATCTTTATAAATCATGCAATGTAAACATATAAGCATCCGGGGGTTGATAACAGGCTTGAAAATTAATACCGGAAAGACAGATCCTGAAGTCGTTTTTGTTTTTCAGCGATTCCATCAATATCCTGAGTTCAGAGGAAGGGGTATATAAGCTCACTGCAGATAACAATCCTGAAATTTCGGAAGATTTCGTATTCATCGGGTCACTGTTATGATATATTACAGGAATCCCGACAAATCCGGTTTGTTTTCCCGACAGGGCGTGTTGTATAAGCATATCGTAAATGATCCCGAACCGGGACATGATTAAATTATCGGGCAGGTCTGTCAGTCTGATCCCTCTGAAACCACAGGCTACATCAGGAAATGTCAGGTTAAGAAAATGTTTAAACAGGTGAGCGGCAAACATGTTGGATGCAATTTTACTGGCTGGAATACCTGAAAGATCAGCAAAACGGTTCCCCGAAACCAAGTCGTACTTTTCCAGGGCTTTGATAAACTGCGGAATATATTGCGGGTCATGCTGGCCGTCTCCATCCAATGCAATAAGATGAGTATAATCATGCCTTAATCCATACTCTTTCGCGGTCCTGAAAAACTCGGAAAGGCCCAGGTTCGACTCTCTTGAGAGACAAGTAAACCCACTTTCTCTGACCAGGCTTGCAGTCTTGTCCTCGCTGCCGTCATCGATCACGACGACATCCTTTTTCCACGTCCCCAGCTTTGCCAGTAAATTCTGGATGTTCTGCTCCTCGTTGTAAGCAGGAATTGCAATAAGCGCTCTGACGATATCCTTTGAATGTTTCATTCAAACAGATATTTTGGGGACTTAATAAAATGGGCTACAGGCCTCATGGTTTTCAGGAACAGGGTGAACAGGTTTCCAAATCCGTTTTTTTTCATGGCACGGTAATCTTCCCTCCATTTTTTTCTCACATTTTTCATAGTGCGGTTGCTTACGCCCCCAACTCTCATTCTTACCATCACTTCAGGAATATATGCAGCGCTGAGTCTGTTTTTTACAAGAAAACGGAGTATGCAATCATAATCAGCAGCGATATCAAAGCTGGTATCGAAAGCCCCGTATTTCTTATAAAATTCACGTTTCGCATAAAATGTGGGATGAGGTGGCGACCAGCCTAACTTAAATTTCCAAAGCCGGCAGTTCCCGTATCTGCGGTTTGTAAGGATTTTACTGATGTCGGCCTGGTCTACATACTGTATATCCCCGTATACTGAATCAGGATTGTCATGCATGAACACTTCCGCCACCTTTTCGAGGACTTTCTCATGGGTAAAAAAATCATCGGAATGCAAAAAACCAATCACATCACCGCTTGCCATGCCGATCCCCTTGTTCAGCGCATCGTACAATCCTTCATCAGGTTCGCTCACCCATTTGGTGATCCCTGATCCGAAAGAGCTGATGATCTCCGGGGTCCTGTCATGCGAATTCCCGTCAACAAGGATATATTCAATGTCGGGATGTGTCTGTGACAATACTGATTGTATGGTATGGGCAATGAATGTTTCGCTGTTATGGCAGATGGTGATGACAGAGATCTTCATTTCTGATCAAGGATCTTTTTAGTAATGTAAAAAGTCAGAAAAGTTATCATGGCAGCTTTTGTAAGATAGTTAATAACAGTAGCAAAATCCGTTTCCGCCTTCATAACCTGGAAAAACAAGAATGGTATCCATAAGATCAGAGTAGGATTGTTTTTGGATAATGAGACCACGTAAACTATCACCCAGTTATACAGTAATGAAATGAAGAATATAAAAGCCATTCCTCCCAGGAGTCCGAAGTTGGCATATCCTTCTCCAACAAGTGATATATCCATGCTCGTGGTTTCTGGCAGAACGGTGCCGGTGAATCTTTCAAAATTTGCATGGCCGCCGGCCTTTGCCTTGCTTGGTGCAAGAAATCGTGGAAGAAGCGACGCATACAAGGCCGTTTTAATGGTTTCACCCCTTACAAAAGGCTGCTTTTCAGGGATGTGGCCCATTATACGTGCAATGATCCACCCCTGATTTAGCCTGGCTGCCATATTGGCCATTGATCCCGGACTGAAAATACTGGAAGGGTTGGATAAACGGACCATAATGATCTCTTTATAGATCTCCGAATTGGTCTTTGTGTTGCTGGCGTACCATGTTGCCAAACGGTACTCCTCTTTGGTTGATTGAACAAGCATTGTAGCAAAGATTCCGAAAGAAACCAGTGCTATTTTGGCCCACATCGGAATTTTTGTAACCATAGCAATGATCAGGAATGAAAGCATTAACCATTGAAGCACTTCGCCAAACATTCCCTCGAGAATGGCTGCTGAACTGGCAAGCCCCATAATACCTGCAAAAACCAGCCATTTGAACCTGGAGTCACTGAATAGAATCATATACACTCCAACATATTGAAGGTTTGTTACCAGGAACATAAGGAATGTAAGACTTGAAGGCAGGCTTTTTGTTGCAAACCCTGCAGCAAGTCCGATTCCCGCAAGAATATAGCCCAGATACGGATGTTCATTAAGGTATTCTTTCAAAGCCGGGATATCGTCATCGTTCACGATGCGCTCATCCTTAATCGGCAGGTATAAACCCAGAACCATGAAATAGCAGACAGGCACTACGAAATCCATATACACATTTTCCGGAACAGCCATATAGTAGAGCTCGTCGTAAGGAAGGATATTATAAGCCATGACAGGTCCGATAATCCATTGCAATACCGACATGAACGAGATCAGATCGCGGATCTCAATACGTTTCCCTAAATCCTGTAAGAACTTCACGGCTAGTCCCGCAAACAGCGCGATACCAAGTTCCGACATATAATAAAGACCGGTAAAAACCTGAAGGTATGCGAAGACCACAAGACCAAGCGCTAATAATCGTATGCTGCGATCGGACAAATACATTCCTGCGGGCTTATTTAATTGAACTGAAAATATGATCTTCAAAACTTTTGCACTCAGCTTCAAACGACCAGTCTGAGATTATTTTCTTCGAAATTTTTCCCATCTCCCGGGCGATCTCAGCCGAAGCTGTCATCTTATCAAGCAGTTCCACACATTGCTCAACATCCCCTGAAGCAAGGATATAACCGTTTTTACCCTGCTCAACCAGGTTGATGGCACAGCCCGATTTATCGCTCACCAGGACAGCCTTTCCACAGGCCATCGCTTCATTCACAACCAGTCCCCAGGTTTCGCCAGGGCCCTGAGACGGTAATGCGAGGATATCGCTCATAAAATAAACCGCTGGCATCCTGCTCTGGTTTTGAAAGGGGATAAAATGAAACTGGCTTTTTCCCGCTGTGAGATCTTTCATCTGCTGTTCAAGGTGGCCGTTCCCCACAAACAAGTAATGAACCCCCTTTTTATTCAGTTTAACAGCTGACTGTATAAGCAGCAGCGGATTTTTCTTCGCTTCAAATTTCCCGACGAAAAGTACAGCAATATCGCCAGTCCTAATGCCCAGTTCAGTTCTCCATTGTTCAGCTTCGAGGCTCATCCTGCCTGAAGGGTCGCTAAACCGCCGGTTGTCGATCGCATGCGGAGCAAAAAACAGATGATCCTTACTGAATCCATGCTTTAAAAAATATTGACGGCTGTTTTCACCCACATAAAAAGCAAAGTCAGCGCTCCGGTATACATATTTCAGGATCATCCTTCGAATTGCAGCTTTAATTCCTCCCGATTCATCCAGCAGAGTAGAATCACCTCTGAACGACACCGGGATACGGCCTTTAAAATGACGCATGGCATAGTAATGGGCATGGTAATTCCAGCCGTAAACAAGCAGGGCTTCAGCGCCCCATTCGGTTATATGAGTGTTCAGGGAGGGGCATACGATTCCAAGGAAGGAACCTGGTCCGGGATTTTTCGAAACGTTGTCAGTAAATTCGTAAGGGTAGCCCTCAAGCAAAGGAATATCCCATTGAATGGTCTTTCCGAAATCTTTATCAAACAATGAATCTTTACTCTGACTCCAGGTATAAAACACTTTGAGTTCAAGCTTCTCAGAATTTGCAAGCATTGTAAACAAAGGAGCATTATACTGGATCGGGTGACTGCTTATAATAGCAAGTTTCTTTTTCATGATTATAGCGCCGGGTTCATTAGAATAATTAATTCCGCATCATCTGGATAACACCAAAACGCATCAGGTCAAAAGTTTCTTCATTCATCGACATACCAACCGCAATTCTGGGCAGCTCAAACAGTTTGTGCTCATGCTCCCTTGAAATGCTTGCCGAAATAAGAGTTACAGCGGTTTCATAACCACAGGATGCGGCTAGTTTATATTCCCGGGAGGTGGCTTCTTTTATCCCCCCGAAAGGATATGCAAAATGTTTTACGTTAATACCCGTTTCCTTCTCAATTCTCAGTTTTGATTGTTTGATCTCTTCAAAGGAATCTTTCCCGGTAAGCTGGGATAGAACCGGATGACTCACGGTATGTGCACCCATGGTTACGAGCTTATCCCTGCTCATCTGTCTTACTTCATCCCAGCTTAAAGCCAGTTCCCCAATCGATTTAAAGGGATCGGTATTGAATATCCGGCAAAACATCAGGGCTCTTTCTTTTATCGTAAGTTCACTGCCTTCCTGTATAAGGCTATGGATCTTTCCAAAGGCTTCATTTTTTTCGGCGGATGAGGAACAGCGGAACTGCATCTTTTCACCAAACCATTCAAACGAAAGACCAGTGTTCTGCAAGATTATATCCTCAACAACATTCCACCAGAGAATAGTCTTTTTATCGGGAAAGTCGGTGGTGATATATATATTCAAAGGCACATTATATTTTTTCAGAACCGGTAGCGCGTGGTAAAGGTTATCTCTGAAGCCGTCGTCAAAAGTAAACACAACGAATTTGTTCTTTGAATGAAAGCCCTTTAAAACCAGGTCGTCCATACTTAAAAAATCGAACTTGTGGGCTCTGTAATATAATATCACTTTTTCGAAGTAATCGGTGGTTACTTCAAGGTATGAATTTGACCAGATACGCTCCCGCTTATTTTCGGGGATCACTCTGTGGAATGCCAGAATCTGACCTATGCCACCATACATTTGCTTGAAAGGGAAGCCGTCGACCACTTTAAGACATCTGGCGGCGATCTGCATGGCCCGGGTCTTTGAAGATGATTTTTCTTTCATCAGTTTTTCTTTTGTCGGTTTTCCAGAACCTGTTCGAACAGCTTCGACTGCTCCCTGGCTTTAAAATCAGCCTTGTATTGATTGAAATTATCCCAGTTTGTCTGAGGTTGAAAAGGCAGTCTGTTGATAATTTCCTTTAGTTTCGGCGTTATTTTCAAACTTAATTCATCAACTGATTCATCGGTAAAAGTAATGTAGTCCCCGGCCGAAAGGGAGTCAATTATTTTTGAGACATTGCTGTTGCCATGAAAAACAGCAAGGATATTGATTTTCGCAAGAATATAGGGAAATAGCTTCGAGGCGGTATAATCTGCATCCCGGGTTCCCGGAATGATAGCAAAATCCGCATCCTTAATAACGGTAAGTGTTTCGAAATAAGGTAATCTTACAACTTCTTCAAATACAATATCTTCAATACCAAACTCTTTTGCCAGAGGCATTACGGTTTCCCGGGCAAGATGCCTGGGAGCGTAACTTGTTCCCAGGAAAAAGAACCGTATACGGTTAATGAGCTCATCCTTAATGCGGTTATCGCTGACCGATTTGAACAAGGCACGAATGGTATAGGCCATGGGAGGAGGGGTAACCCCAACGTAGACAATGTTTATATTCTCACCTTTCCTGAAATACCGGTTTGGGATGTTAACCGAATCCAGCACTTTGAAATCAATGTCGGAGGCACCGAAAGTCAATGTCAGGGCCGGAACACTCTTAAGAGCAGGGTATCTCTCTCTAAGGGTTTCAATATACCCGGGAGCCACAGAGATCAGGCCATCGGCATGAGGCATAGTCCAGGCTTCAAGTTTACTGTTCAGCTTATAATCGAACCAGAATTTTTTAGGTCTTTCAGCAGGTTTGAATTTCAGGTAATAGTCATTTCTCCAGGGATCCTGCATGTCAACAACAAAGGGTATTCCGTACTTTTTTTTCCAGATCCGGCCCAACACGATAACAGTAAACATGGTAGTTGAAAAATAAACCAGATCGAAACTGTTCTTCTTCAGGTTCTGTTTTCCCCATTTGTAATAATACCACAGACTTCGGATACCCAGGTTGCCGAGTCCGAACTTACGCGTGAGGCCAACAGGAAATGCATCCACATAGTGAATTTCTGATCCTGCAGGGATTGTTTTCAAAAGGATCTCATCCTGTGCCATCTCAATCCGGCCGGGATCCACAGCTACAACCGTAGGCTTCCATCCGAAGTTCTCGAAATATGGCAAACTCTGCCTTACCCTTTGCATATCAGCAGCATTGACAGGAGGAAAGCTGGGTGAAATGATGAGAAGTTTTTTCATTCAGATTATATTATTAATCCATCCCAGCAACCAGGATTTCTGAACATCCCAGCAGAAATATTCTTCAGAGATACGTAATGCAGTCTTTCTGGCGAACTCAAGTTTTTCATGATCTGATACGAGAAGGCTGATTTGTTTTGCAAGCTGTTCCGGGTTGTTCTGTGAATACAGGAATACCGATTCGGGCGCTTTGCCGGCCACTTCTTTTTGTCCATCGGTATCAGAAGCAATCACAGCAATCCCGGCAAGCAGGTATTGCATGATCTTATTTACAATTGTGAGGTTACGGTTCACCGGTTTGTATAATTCAGAAGCCAGGCCAACATCGTGCTCCATGATGCGCGAAGTAAGTTCAAGATGGGGCACCAGGTCATGAAAAATGAGTTTATGCCCTTTATCGTAAGGGAACACCCCTTCAAATTCCGCTTTATAATTTCCGGTAAGAAGGCCCCTTAGATGCAATTCCACAGGATTGGGAACCAGAGCAAGTGCCTTTGCAACGATTTCAAGTCCGCGGTCGGGGCCTATGGTCTGGGAATACCAATGTATTGAGAATGCAGAACTGCCTCCCTTATCTTTTTTCAGATGATCATTCAGATTTCTTTCGGCCAGGGGAAAAACATTATTCAGGACCCGTGGCTTCTCCGATCCGGAGAATTCAGCAAGGGCGGATGCAAGGCTATGCGAGGTGGTATAGCAGAGCAAGCCATGTTTCAGAGCATATTTCTCATATTTCTCAAACAACTTTGAAGGCCTGCGTTTGCCCGACTCGCCTGAAAATGCGTGAGAGTACCAGTCTTCAAAGTCGAAGGCAACTTTATATCCGGCTTCAATAAGTTTACAGCCCATGATGGTTGAGATCTCTTCATGGCAAATATACAGATCGGCGTTTTCGGCTTTCGCTCCGCGAAGGTTCTTGCAATATCCGTAACCGGCTGCTGAAATGGTCTCAATGTTAAACCGGCCTGCCAGTTCTTCAGCCAGGCGCTTGACCAGTCTGTGTTTAAGAATTGACCATCCTGACGCCTGTCCGGGGATCAGATTGATAATCCCTTTATAATTAATCTCACGGGTATTGATCAGCGTTTTGTCTTCCTGCAGTAATTTGTCCAGTGCAAATGTGGTCAGTATGGTAACGTCATAACCAGCTTCACTGAGTGCATTGGCTTCCTTTACAACGCGGGGGTTTCTACAGAGATGACTCTGAGTGAGGATGCATATACGTTTCTTTCCCGACATCTTGTTAAAGTTTATGCAAATGATAGCTGAGCCAGCGGGCGGTTTTCCAGCCCAGAATGAACTTTACGGTTTCAATGGTTTTTCCGCCAAAAACAGGGATAACAGGAGGCTGACCCTGGGCCTTACATTTCTGCAAGGCATCTTTGCAGATATCTTTAAAAGCAGGATATGCTTCACCGGCAATCTGCATGTATTGATTGGCAATGGCCTGCCTAAGCCTTGGATTATCTCCTCTTTGCAGAACGTAACTGCTTTTAAGATCAAGCGCCCTGAGTTTGCTCTTCAGGTTTTCGGGCTTATGAGCCCTCGATGCGACATTAGAGCCGTAGACAAATTTTCGGTAATAATTAACTCCTCTGCACATCCTTATCCCCTTCCCTGCCAGCATTACACGGGTAAAGAATTCACCATCCTGATCCAGTAAGATAGATTCGTCCCAGGGGCCTGATTTTATGATCAATGAAGCCGGACTGAGCCACGCGCTGGTCTGGACCATCCATAGAATTCCATCGGCGCCCCAAAGCCGGGCGAGAAATTCAGGTATATCGGAGGGGTTGAACAAATAGTGTGATTCATCAGGTAAAGGCTCAGCATAAGGATCAGTGCCATCGCTGAAATGCACGGTTGTGCATACTGCAAGATGATCGGGATATAGTTCAATCTCTTTAACCTGTTCAGAAATTTTATCGGTACTCAGCAGATCGTCGGCATCGAGGAACTGAATGTATTTGCCATTGCTCAGCTTCAGACCAGTGTTACGTGCCTTGCAGGCGCCACCGTTTTTTTGGGAAACGAGCGTGACTTTTTCAGGCACATATTTGCTGACGATTGAAATGGTATCATCAGATGAACCATCGTCGACAACAAAAATTTCAATATTCGGGTATGATTGGTTAAATACAGAAACCAGCGTACTTTCAATATGCTTTGCGGAGTTGTATGCAGGGATCACTACAGATACAAGGGGTAATGCATTATCAGCCATCAGGATGTGTCTTTTTAATAAATTTCGCGGGGATGCCTGCATAGATTTCCCCGGCAGGAACCGATTTGGTAACAACGGAACCGGCAGCGACAACGGCATTTTTTCCAATAGAAACATCCGGCAGCAAGGTAACCCTTGCACCGACCCAGGCGCCGTCTTCAATGATAATTTTTCCTGTTATTACCCCACCCTTCCATGCCGCATCAGGATTCGAAACATAGTCATGATCATGAGTATATAAAATACAATCCGGGCCTACTGCAACCATTTTCCCTATAATCACATCGTCGCTGGTGTCGATGATGGTGTTATCGCCTATGTTTGATCCTTCGCCCATGATGAACCTGCCGTCATAGCCCGGTTCACGGGGAAAAATATTACAGTAGCTGGAAATGGAACTTCCGTTGCCCATCTCAACGCCTTTGCCATTACGCAAAGTTGCATGAGTCAGCACAGAACATTTCTCTCCAAGTCTGATCATGGTATCTTTCCCAGCATGAATGTTGGTTTCAGAATGAATCCGTGAACCACCTCCGATGATCACCTGGCTGCCTGTTGAGAGTCCGATAGACACCCGTTTCATCAGTTCAGCCCTGTCGCCGATAGTAAGTTTGCCACTTCCTTCAACCACTACAGGGAAAGTGATTTTAATACCCTTCCCCAGTGTTGCCTGGGCCAGCCTGAGGTTCCAGTAAAAGAACCTTGACAGGCTCTTGCCGAGGTGCCCCAGGTAGGAAAGCTTTATCCTGATCAGGTTAAGAATGGTCTTCATAGTTTAGAATTTTGGTTCTTTCCATGCGAGTTTGAACAGTTTCAGGTACGAGAAACCAGTCTGCTTGCGTAACTCCAGCATAGTTTTGCGAGAATGGTTCTTGCCGACCCCAAGGATGTAACGGGCCTGGTTCCAGTGTATTTTACTGAGGGCTTTTTTCCGGTCTTCAGGCGAGAGAGGACATTCGGCACGATTGATCATTTCTTCGGCGCACAGCAGGTATTTGAAAGGAATAGTGAAATCGCTGCGGTTATTCTGCATTTCCTGTTCTTCATGCTCGCGGTACCACACCATGCCATGGGGCATGAGGACTATGGGATACCGGGCAGCGAGGATATGCCACATCTCGAAATCGCCCAGGTAACGACGGCCGGTAAATCCGCCAACAGCGTCAAACGCATCTTTACATATAATTGCCGACAAGGGAGCCTTATGGAACAGCTGCTCTTTAAAATAGTGACGCTGGTAAGCTTCTGCGGGAGTAAGCATAAAAGGGAAAATCCTGAATTTATCCTGCGGAAGAGATCCAAGTCCGAAGCCTGCGGTGGGAAATTTTTCCATTCCGCTAACCAGAACTTCAAGTCCGGTAGGGTAGATCAGGTCATCGGCATCGACATATTTCAGGTATTTGCCCGTAGCAAGACTGGCCGCTTTATTCCGGTTAGGATAATCGCCGAGGTTTTTTTCGTTCAGGACTACCTTTACCCGGGAGTCTTTGGCTGCAAAATCCCTGGCAATGGCCAGGCTGTGGTCTTTCGACTGGTCATCGGCAATGATCAGTTCAAAATTCTCATAAGTCGAGGCAAGTACGCTCTCGACCGCCTGAGCGAGGTATTTCTCGCGGTTGTAAGTGGTCATCAGCACACTCACCAGTGGTTTCATATTTTGTGTCATACTTTGTTTTGTTTTATCCCGGCCTGGGAGCCCTGGGGAGGATAGCCCACAAAATATTTTTGTGAGGCTTCAACGCCATTCATCCCCCGGAAAAAGGCATTCAGAGAAAAAATCAGGGCAGCCGACCATGCGGCTGTCACCAGGATCAAATTATATCGGATCCATTTGAGCTTTTCCTTAAAAGGAAGATTTTTCCTTACCAGCCTTACAACGATCTGAGGAATCCAGGTCAGGGGGTTTTTCGGAAAATGGATGTAATCGTAGAATTTATAGTTCTGGTATAAAATGATGTAGGTGCGTTTAAAATAAAAATTAAAATTCTGATGATGGTAATGGTACACCCTCGATCTGTAATCGTATACAATGGCATATCCTCGCGAAAGCGCATCTTTGGCCCAGAGGGTGTCTTCTGAAAACATCAGTTTTTTGAACGGCAGTTTTTCCTTGATAGATTTGCGATAGACTGCATTCACATCGTCCCAGTTGCAGTATTCATGCTGCTTTTTACCCGGCAGAGAAGTAAACGAAGAAGTATTCGTAAACTGTACCAGCCTGGGAACGGCTTCACTTACCGGCAGGAACCATTGCAGAGGGTTCTTGTCAGGATAGCAACCAACGATCTGTTGTCCGCAAACTCCGGCCACCTCGGGGTTGTCGAAATGAGGCAGCATGAGTTCGATCCAGTTCGTGGTGGCAGGGGTGGCATCCTGCACAGTGAGCACGACAAAGGTTCCCCGGGCCAGGCTGATACCCAGATTGCGGGTTTCTCCGTGATTGAATTCTTTGGAAGGCAGATTGTGAACTCTTACAGGATACCCTCTGAGCAGTTCCAAAGTACCATCGGTGGAACCTGAGTCAATGACGATCACCTCCAGTTTATCGGCAAGGGTTTGACTGAATATCCCGTCAAGACAGGACTTCAGCGTATCGGCCCCGTTTTTCACAGGGATGACAACCGAAATCAAAGGATCGTTAACCGGGTTTGTTTCCATTTCAGACTGCTTGAATATATGGATGTTTGCCTATGTTTGAATCCTGTCGGTAAACTTTTGTAAACTGCCAGATCATCCTGTCGAGAGAGGATATTTTATTTAACCGTAAAAAGTAAAAAAGCTGGATCAGCAGAAGTTTCAGTGCGGTTCCTGTTGAAAAGATCCCTTTGCTGTATCCGAAACTGATCACCGACCGGCAGATTCCCGGATTAATTGCTTTGGCCGAACCGATTGCGATGTTTCCTCCCAGCAGCCTCAGGTCTTCTTTGATCTCAGGGGTCAATACTTTCAAAAGTGAAGCGGTATGGTTTATAAAAATCTCCCTCCGGCTTTTCAGTTTTGCAGGGGAGCTTATCTCACCCTGGCTTACGCTTTGGGTTTCATGCTGGCGGTATAGAATATCGGGTTGCTCTTGGTAAAACTTCTTTCCTTTCAATCCTGAAGTAAGCGCTTTGAGGTGAAAATCCACATCCTGCCAGCAGGCGAGTCCCTCGGTAAAACCTCCGATCTTTTCAACAGCCTCTTTCCGCCATACAGGTCCTGAAGTCTGCCAGGGTGCATCAAGGATCAGGAAACGGTGAAGATCCTGTTTGCCGTTATCAACATTCCACAGAACATTTGCTTTTTGAGGATCCTTACGAAACATAAGTATAGGAAAGACCCAGAAATCATAATCCGGTTCTTTAAGGATTATCGCCGCCCGCTGCGAAAGCGCAAATGGTTTCAGCAAGTCATCTGAATCTAAAAAAACAAGGAAATGGCCTTTTGCACGACCGATACCGATATTCCGGCACGCAGGTGCGCCGGAGGGCATGTGGTCACGCTTGTAAAAACTGATACGCCGGTCTTGCTGAATGAAGTTTGTTACAGTTTCCTCACTGTTATCATCCGAACCGTCATCGACTACAATGGCTTCCCAGTGCTGGTAATCCTGCGATACAAGTGATCCGAGTGTTTCCCCCAACAAATCTCCGCGATTGTAGTTAGGTATGATCACTGATATGTATGGGTTGTCTGGAGACATTAGATCTGAGTCAATGGGTTAGGTGTTTTTAGGCCGGAAAAATGATTTCACAGCCACGCCGGTATTTACAAGCCGGTCTCCAAAAATGGGGAAAAGCAGCATCTTCCAGCTGCGAACATCTTTCCATCCATCACGCAGGATTTCGCCCCCGATTTTTCTTACCTGGGGCCAGTCCCTTGCATTTACAACCAATCCGTACATATAATCGAGGTCATCCCGAAAATGTTTACCGCCTGAAACGGGCGGAGTCTGTTTCTTCCCAACATCGGCCGGGGATGGAGCCTGAGAGGCCGGGGATGGAGAAAGCGGAGCCTGAGGAGGAGCCACAGGTTCACCCCGCATGATCGGGTCGGAGCCGGTCTGCCGCCTCTGAGCCGAATAATCAATGAGCAGCTGGCGGAAATGCTGGATCTTGCCGGCATGCCGCTGGGTCGCCGATGAACCATGGAGCCTCATAAAATAGGAACATTCATTCAACACAGCGATTTTGTACTTTTCAAGCAGCCGAAGCCAGAGATCGTTATCTTCCGAGACGGTAAATTCAGTTCTGTATTTCCCCAGCTGCATTACTTCCGCCCTTCGGAAACAGGCAGTACCGTGAACTACGGGACTCGAGCTGCTGATGGTAAAATGACTGAATTCAAGATCAACCACATCCCCCCCTTTAAAAAAACCAGCATTTGGCAAACGAAACCGCCGGGCAATTTTTCCGCTGGCGGTCATAAAAGCCTGCTGGCCACAGACCATCACATACTCAGGATGCTTCTCCAGGAAATCGATTTGAATCTGAAAGGAATCCGGGCTGGAGGTATCATCGGCATCATGCCGCCTTATATACTTCCCGCGAGCGAGGTCCAGTCCGTTATTCAGGGATCGTGCAACACCCTGGTTTTTCTGGGATATGGCCACGATGCGCGGATCCCGGTAGGATTCGATGATAGACTGTGTGCCATCGGTGGAGCCGTCGTTGACAATAATGAGTTCGAAATCTACGTAAGTCTGGGCCAGGATACTGTCGATAGCAGGTATAAGATATTCCATGCCGTTATAGACCGGCATCAGAACACTCAGTGTTGGCAGGGATCCCATACTGCTGATCATTTAAAGTTCCAGGTGGACTGCAGCACGGTTTTAGCTCTTTTATCGAACGGGAAAGGCCTTCCGATGAATTTATCACCCTGTTTGATTGTAAACCGTATGCAGTTCTCAATATAATCGAAGGTCCCGTAGGAGTTCCCGAGCCATAATGAAATGTAATACGTCCCAGGTGAAAAGGAAATGTTCTTTACTGTAACCGATATACCGAGGGTTTTTCCTTTGGAGATGTTTTTTATCTCAAACGCATCGTCGGCATTAGTAATATGGCCGATAAATTCGTTGGAGTCATTCCTGATATCAAGGGTCATATCACAGAAATCGATCTGTTCATTGGACCTGGCGTTAGCTGTAACCGAAAAATGATCCCCAAGGAACACTTCATCGATAGTTTTACCTGAAAGATCAGACATTTTATAATCGAGAAATTCCATGACCCTTGTGCCGCTTCTGCGCAGCTCATTCTCATCGACCGACATTTGTTTGTAAGCCGAAGTAATATCATGCACTTTGCCTTCCATCTTAAGAGTCCCGTTCTGCATCAGTATTCCTTTAGTGCAGAGCTGTTCAACGGCGGTAAGGTTATGGCTTACGAACAGGACAGTACGCCCGCTGCGTGAAACCGACTGCATTTTACCGATGGCTTTCTTCTGAAATTCAGCATCCCCCACAGCAAGGACCTCATCCACGATAAGGATCTCCGGTTCGAGGTGGGCGGCGACTGCAAAAGCGAGACGTACATACATTCCGGATGAATATCGTTTTACCGGGGTATTCACATATTTTTTAACGCCTGAGAATTCCACAATCTCATCAAACTTTGAAGTGATCTCCTTTTTGGTCATCCCCAGAATAGCTCCGTTGAGATATATATTCTCTTTCCCGGTGAGTTCAGGATGAAATCCGGTTCCCACTTCAAGCAAACTGGCAATACGGCCTTTGATTTTAATGTCGCCTGTAGTAGGTGAAGTAACGCGTGACATAAGCTTCAGAAGAGTCGATTTTCCGGCCCCGTTTTTTCCTACTATTCCCAGGACTTCTCCATCGCATATTTCAAGGTTCACATCCTGCAGCGCCCATACATAGCGCCCATCAATGGTGTCGAGTTTATTCGCGACTCCGACTTTCATGGTGGGATCTTCCCTGCCCACGATTTTTGCAAAGAAACGGTTCAGGTCATGACTTAATGTACCGGTCCCGACATTTCCAAGCCGGTATTGCTTGGATACGTTTTCGAGTTTTATTACGACATTCTGCATTTTAAATGATTTTCGCTGAATGAACAGCTTTGAATTAATGCTGAGTTAAACGGTGTCCATAAAGGTTTTCTCAACTTTATTAAAAATGATAACACCTATTATAAGAAGCACAATAGTAAAGCAGAAGCTGTATAACAGATGAATATAGTTGATCTGCCCAACCCCAAGCAATGCTGTTTTAAAGGTTTCCACTACTGCTGTCATCGGATTGGCAAGCACGAAGATCCTGTATTTTTCGGGTATCCCCGATAAAGGGTAAATGATTGGAGTAGCATACATCCACAGCGTTACTCCGAAGGTCACAAGGTGGGTCAGGTCGCGGTATTTGGTGGTCAGAGAGGAGATAATAATGCCAAAACCCAGTCCCAGTCCGGCCATAAGCAACACAAGAAAAGGGATCCACAGAACGAGAGCATTCGGACTCACATTGGATCCTTTTATCATAAAATAAGCCAGAAAAAATAAAAGGAACACAAACTGAATAACAAAACTCACCAGGTTCGAGATAACTACCGAGATAGGTAAAGCCAGCCTGGGAAAGTACACCTTTCCGAAAATGGAAGCATTCTTGATAAATGTCTGGGAAGTTTCGTTCAGACAGGTTGAAAAATAGGTCCAGCCCACGATCCCTGTCATGTAGAACAATATCTTGGGAATTCCATTGGTGGGTATTCCTGCAATGTTCCCGAAGATGATTGTAAACATTATGGTAGTGAGCAAAGGCTGGATAATGAACCACAGTGGGCCCAGTATTGTTTGTTTGAATTTGGAGACAAAATCCCTCTTTACGAAAAGCATGATCAGGTCGCGGTATTGCCAGAGTTCCCTGAGGTTGATATCAAGTAAACTCCTTTTGGGCCGGAGGATCATTGTCCATTCATCGGGAAGGATATTTGCCTGCTGTTGGTTTGTCATTGTGTTCATAGTCTGATGCCTGAAAATTCTTTGCCATGTTTATTTATAAAATCCTCATAGGTGCCTGCAATTCCATCCCTCAGCTGGATTGTGGGAGTAAACCCCAGGGACGTTAGCCGGGAAACATCAAGAAGTTTGCGGTGAGTTCCGTCGGGTTTTGAATGATCGAAAACGAGTTCACCTTTGAACCCGACAACTTCTTTAATGATACCGGCCAGATCCTTAATGCTGATGTCTTTCCCCCATCCGACATTAAAAAAGTCATTCCCTGTATAATTTTCCATCAGGAAGACAGAAGCTGCGGCAAGGTCATCGACATGCATAAATTCACGAAGAGGTGCTCCGCTTCCCCAGATATCGACATGCGATGATCCCGAGATCTTTGCTTCATGAAATTTCCTGATCAGCGCGGGAAGAACATGAGAATTCTGCAGATCGTAATTGTCATTGGGACCGTAAAGATTGGTGGGCATGGCCGAAATATAATTTGTCCCATACTGCAGGTTGTAGTTCTCACACATTTTCATCCCGGCGATCTTGGCGATAGCATAGGGTTCGTTGGTATATTCCAGGGGCCCGGTCAGAAGGTACTCTTCCTTAATGGGCTGAGGGCAATTTTTCGGGTAGATGCAGGAACTGCCCAGATACAGCAGCTTCTTCACCTGTGTCATGTGTGATGTGTGGATGATGTTGTTTTGTATCTGCAGGTTGTCGTACAAAAACTGAGCCCGGTATGTATTGTTCGCAACAATACCCCCGACTTTAGCCGCAGCATAAAATACGATATCCGGTTCTTCTTCCGTAAAAAGATAACCGGTAGCATGAGGGTCAAGAAAATCGACCCGCCGGTAACGGACATTTGAATGCTTGTCAGGAACATTCCTGAAATATGTCCCTATCAGGTTTGTAAACCCGTTCCTGATCAGGTTCCTCATGATGGCGCTTCCGACCATCCCTGCAGAACCGGCTACGAGGATCTTATCGCTCTTATTCATAATAGTTTTTTACATCAAAACCACCTTCTCTGAGGTATTTATCTTTTTTCATCAGCCGCAGGTCACCTGCCACCATATCCTTTACAAGTGAGGCAAGGTCATGTTTCGGCACCCAGCCAAGTTTTGTCTTGGCTTTTGTGGGATCTCCGATTAACAACTCTACTTCAGTAGGCCTGAAATATCTCGGGTCAACACTTACTACGACGCTCCCTGGCGCCACCTGGTATTCGGGATCAAGGCATTCTCTCACAATGCCTTTTTCGTTCACTCCTTCACCTTCAAAGCCAACGACTATTCCAAGTTCATTGAATGCCATCCTTACAAAGTCCCGTACTTCGGTGGTAACGCCTGTAGCTATCACAAAATCTTCAGGGGTTTCCTGCTGCAGAATCAGGTACATGGCCTTCACGTAATCCTTTGCATGGCCCCAGTCGCGTTTAGCCGACAAATTGCCGAGGTGAATCGTATCCTGAAGACCAAGAGCAATTTTAGCCACGGCCCGGGTTATTTTACGTGTAACGAAAGTTTCGCCCCTGATGGGTGATTCGTGGTTGAACAATATTCCGTTGCAGGCGAACATATTGTATGCCTCGCGGAAGTTCACAACGATCCAGTACCCGTAAAGCTTGGCCACGGCATAAGGGGAGCGGGGATAGAAGGGAGTCTTTTCAGTCTGGGGTACTTCCTGCACCAGGCCATAAAGTTCGCTTGTAGAAGCCTGGTAAAACCTGGTTTTTTTAGTAAGGCCCAGCAGCCTGATAGCTTCCAGCAACCTTAAAGTGCCCAGGGCATCGGCATTGGCCGTGTATTCAGAAGTTTCAAAACTAACCTGCACGTGCGACATGGCCGCGATATTGTAAATTTCGTCGGGCTGGGTCTCCTGTACTATCCTGATCAGGTTGGTCGAATCGGTCATATCGCCATAATGCAGGAAGAAATTCTTGTTGGTTGCGAAGGGATCCTGATAAAGGTGGTCGATACGGTCGGTATTGAAGAGTGAGGCCCTTCGCTTGATTCCATGAACAATATATCCAAGTTTAAGAAGATATTCCGACAAGTATGCTCCATCCTGTCCTGTGACTCCGGTAATTAATGCAACTTTACTCATAGCTGTATGTTTATGTAAACTCTATAAAAATTCCAATTAAAATCTCCTGTTAAGATCATTGAAAAACTGTCGGATTCCAGGAATTATCCGTAACCTCATCTGCCTTTTATCAGGATTAAAGGAATTGAAACTGATATCTCGTACTTTAATCTTCTGTTTCACATCAGTGAAAACGATGTTCAGCCGCCTCATGTTATTTTCGACAGCTTCAGTTACGGAAGTAGCAAATTGTTTCTTTATTGAATAATTATATCTGACAACAAAGAGCGTCACATCAGCATAACGGTTGAGCAAATAAGCATCTCCGACGAAACCGATGGCAGGTGTATCCATGATGATGAATTCGTACATCTTGCGGAGTTCGGTAAACATCTGCCGGGTTTTCTCCGATTCGATCAGCTCGTCGGGATTCGGCGGGACAGGTCCTGAAAGTAAAATATCCAGGTTCTTGGTAACCGTTTTCTGAATGACCTGATTTACAGGAATGTCATTGATGAGGTAGTTTGTGATACCTTCATTGCGTGTAAGATTAAACGTTTCTGCAATTTTAGGCCGTTGGAGGTCAAAACCAAGCAGAAGGGTACGTTTCCCTGCAAGCGCATAGATCGAAGCCAGGTTAGTGGCAAGAAAAGTCTTTCCTTCCTCAACAAAAGAAGAAGTGATGGCAATTACCTGTTCTCCTTTCTGAGGGTCGAGGTTAAGCTTGATTTTAATGACACGCAAAATCTCGGTGAACACAGAATTTGCATGAAGAAGGGCTTTACCCGTCCGCTTGTCTGTGTTCCTGATAAGTACTCCTACTATGGGTAAATCAGAAATAGCTTCGATATCATCCTGCGACATAATACGGTTATTGAACAACACAATCATAAACAGTAAAACAGCAGGGATCAGCAGCGCCCAAATAATGGCATTAACATACGCATTACCTGGGCTGGCAGAAACAATGCTTATTCCGGTGTCGCCGGCAAAATCTACAATTTCATGATCAGGCATGTTTCCTGCACGCTGGATTTCCACCTCTGATTTTCGCTGGAGCAAAAAATCATACAATGTATTGTATACTTTATATTTCCTTTCTATTTGCAGGTATTCGCGTTCGATCCCGGGAAGTTCCGCGAACTTTGCTTCCTTTTCCTGAAGTTGTTTGTCAGTGTCATTAATTTTCGTTTTAGTAGTTGCAATGACGCTGTTCATGTTTTCGATCAGTGCAGTCTTCATATTGAGGATCTGTTCTTCCAGGGTCAGGATATAAGGATTCTTCCTGGAAGAATTGGCGATAAGGTTATCTTTCTCGAGAGTGACCGTCGATAATTTCAATACCAGATCGGAAAAAAGTGGCAAGCTTAGTCCAACAGTAGAAGGCATCACAACATCTTCAAACCTGCTGTGGGTGACCAGGTAATTCAGCAAATATTCATAATACTTCAGGTCAGCTATAAAACCGGCCTTGGTTTTCGAATCATTGTTCATCTCGCTGAGAATCATTGCAGCCTTGGCCGACAACTGCATGAATTTATTGCTTTTGCGGAATTCTTCAAGCTGATGGGCGGCCGAATCAAGGTCAACACCCATCTGACGAACCTGACCATTGATGAATTCGATAGTGTTTGTCAGTATCTTGTTTTTCTTTTCCATATTGGTGGTTAGCAACATCCGAGTCAGCTCATTAAGATAATCTTTCTCTTTGTCCTTGTTCGGACCCGAAGAGGAAATGATAATGACGGATGCTTCTTTTGCTGGTTCAATGATAGTCTTGTTCCGGTATTGGCTCGTAAGCTGGTTGATGTCATTAATGATGAACCCGTATACCTGGTTATAATAATCCTGCGGACGTATACTGTCTTTCAATGCCACTGAGAAGGAATAGTCTTTATAGGTAATCTGGTCGCCGAACCGATATGTTTTAGCGTCTTTGAGAAGCGCGGGATTTTCAGACCAGATCTGAAATTTATCCTCCCCAATGAATTTCAGATTAAACTGTTCAGATTTTATCTGCTGATGGGTGGAGTCAAGCCTGACTATAAACGGACTTCGTTTATAAATCTCCTCCCAGATATACTTCCCTTTCGCAAAGTAAGAGATACGGAAATCAAGAATCTTAATGATCAGCCTGATCTGGGAGAAAGACTTTAATATAGCAATCTGGTTATCAATAAGTTTTGAATTCAGAAAGAGGGGATCAGCCGAAATTGATCCTCGCTGTTCAAGAACCGATTTATTGCTTTTATCCTCAATAAGAACCGAAGTGGAAAGGCTGTAAATGGGTATAACATACCTGTTTTTTACCATTGCGAACACGCAAGCCAGAATCAACGCAAAGACAAACAAATACCAGTTTCTCAGATATTTATTCAGCACCCTCTTGAAATCAAGTCCGCCTGTCAGGCCGGAACTGGCTTTTCCCACAGCTTATAATTTTGTTAAAGTCAGAACTAAAACTGCCAATGATGCCAGAGACATCAGTACCGTCAATGAAAATGTCGGGGTGATACCAAACGATTTTGCTTTCATAGGCTCAGCGTAAATAATGTCGTTGGGATATACATAAAACATATTTTTACTGATCAGCCCACCGCTCCTGAGGTCAATAACGTACATCTTTTTCTCTCCATGTTCATTACGCAACACTTTTATTTTTCCCCTCTTGGCATAATCGGTCAAACCTTCGGCCAGTGAAATCGCTTCAAAAATCGAAAGTTTGTTGCGTGTCATATTATAGGTTCCCTGTTTTGTAAACTCCCCCAGCATATAAATCGTGTTGTTGATCAGAGTAAGTTCAACCCGGCATCGCGAAACAAGAGAGCCAGCATGAGCCTTTATAGTATCTCGTGCCTGACGAAGAGTAAGACCTCCCAGCTTAATGATTCCCAGATAAGGGAAATAAATAGTTCCATCTTCATATACATGGTACCCCACAAGCGCCTGGTTCTCAGCATTCAAATAATTGATGCCTGCAACGGGCTCAATAAATTCGGTAAGAGGTTTTTCAACAGAAGTAATGCTGATGTACAGATAATCATTCGATTGGATCCGGTAGATCGAATCTTCAAATTGCTTTCCATTAAAGTGGTTTGCATAAGTACTGTCGATCAGCTTATCGTACTGCATCAGCAGAAGGTTCTTCTGAGGAATGCAGGAAGAGAAAAATAGAAGAGCCGAAATAACGATAAATTGAAGCAGACGATTTCTGTGGAATAACATATTAAATGATCCCTTTATTATTTACGTTCGAGCTTAATTAGTAACAAACTTACATAAAATTAAAATCAGAATAACAGACCGTGGACAAGGCCGGCAAATATACTTCCGGTTCTATTTGCAACTCTTATTGATAAAGCGAAGTACCTCACTCCGGGTGATGGGTTTAAGCAAATGTCCCTGAAATTTATTTTCGGCAATCCGGTCGATGTAGCTTTTTGCAGTAAAAGCAGTCTGGGCCAGAAACGGCACCGTATGATATTCGGGCCATCGCTTCTCAATCTCTTTTTTCAGCAGTATGCCATCCCAGGGTTTGGGCAAGCCAATATCCATGACCACTGCATTGAATATGACCCCTTTATTGTACAAGATCTCGACAATATTCAGAGCTTCGTTACCAGAATAAGCCAATGAAACATCGCAAATATCTTCAACATACATCTTCAGTATCCTGGCGGTGAATTTCTCATCTTCCACGATGAGTATGTTTAATGATTTACTGCGGATGGCATCTTCCAGAGCCGAAAGATCGTCGGTATTTTCATTCTCAGTAGCTAGCGGCAGGATGAGCTGGGCAATTTCACCCATGGTGGCTCCGGTAGTAAATTTTATTTTACCGTTAATACGGTTGAGGGAATGCAGCATAGTTTTGATCTCAGCGTTTTGAGCGATAACCGGATTGCTGAGGTCGTAATCTTCATTTCCGTTTTCCCTTTTGATAAAATTGATAATCCCCTGAGGAATATCCTGCCCCAGGTTGTCGATTGCAATAGTTACCTTTCCTGCCTTGTGATCTTCAGTGACTTCCACAAGTACTTCATCATTACGAGTATAAAGCAGGGCTTTTTCAAGCAAAAATTTTAACAGCTCCTGAAGCAGTAATTCATCGGAAAACACGGTTATGTCATCAGTTTGCTTTATCCTGATGCTGATGTTGTTTTGTCGTGCAACAGGATCGAGAAGGATTCCTGCTTTTTGTAAAACTGCTGCCAGTTTTACCGATGATTTAACAACTTCATAGGAATCTTTTTCACCGATACTGATCTGGTTAAGCAGTTTTTTCAGATGATTTCCACTTTTCAGGATAGAATCCAGATTGCCTGATAATTTTTCATCCTTTGATATAGCGGGGTCTCTTGCGAGTATAGAGCCAAATCCCAGCATGTTATTCAGCTGGTTTCTGATCTGGTGCTCAAAATCAGCGGGCCAGCGAATCTGAGTCTCATTCCCCGGAAGCAGTTTCGCCCCCTGCGGAAGCTCTTCCTGATATGGAGCAGCAATCTCCCTTGGAGTCATGCCAATCTCCTTATCAGCGATCTCGACACACGTACAGAGGAATTTCTGCCCTTCGATTTCCTTGAAATCAACCATAACGGGAATCAGGTAGCGGCGGGTATCAAGCAGAAACAGCCTGGTTGTAAATTCCGAAAATTGCCGTGAATCGAAAGGATTGTCAACATTTTTAACAGTAATAAAAATATCCCTGACATGAAACTCTTTAGCTTCCTCCTCTGAATAACCTGTCAATTGTTGTGCTTTATTGTTAAGAAGAAACAAATCCCCGTCTGTATCAGTAAGAAATGTGGCTTCCTTTTTACTGTCAACCAGAGTTTTATAATATTCTTTATTGGCAAGGGATTTTTTTTCCCGGCTATCACGATTTCCGAATACTGTCCGAATGGCCATGGGCAGAATAATAGAATCCTGTTAATCAGCAGGGGATGCTGATTTTTCAACAAATTTAGTTAATTATTATTTAATGAAGTAAATAAATTGATCATTCCATTATGAATACAGCCACAGCAGGGTCATCGCGGCCAGGGCAAGGATCAATACGATGACCAGAAACCGTTGCTTGTATTTTTTTATCTGTTGCTTGTTTCTCGCCATTTCCCGGCGTAATTTCATGGAGTCGAGAACCTGGTTTAATGTTTTTGTAAGGTTTTGGACAAGATCCTCATCCTTCACAATAAAATCAACGGCTCCTTTTTTTAACATCTCGGTCGCCTGATCTATATCAGTATTCGACGTAAGGATGATAACCGGGAGACTTTTACTAATTCTGCGGATGAAGCGCAGGATTTTATCTCCGTTCATGGCAACACCCTGTTCACTTTCAATAAAATAATCAAGCAGGATGATGTCAGGGTCTTCTTCCCAGAAAGAGATCATTTGTTCGCCTGAACTGAAAGTTTGAGCCGAATATCCGTGAATTTCAAGTGAAACACGCAAGGTTTCAGCAAACATCTCATTGTCTTCAACAATGAAAATAGTGGGTTTAATCTTTTCCATCTTTATCTTCCAGGTTATCCATTAACAGCCGGTTATCGACTTTCATTCTGAGGGTTTTATTTTTCAACTTCCGACTCATGAATAATGCCTTTATGAGTTTGTACAGGGTCAGAAATTCCGAAAACAAAATCACTTCAAGTATCAAAAGCGGAGCAACCAGCGACAATTTTTCGGAGCGCAGCAGAAATCCGGTAACAATAATTACAATATTGGCGGTGTATAGAACTTTTGCCGATTTAGGGTGGTTGAATCCGGTTTGCATCAACAGGTGATGAATATGTGTTTTGTCGGGACTGAAGGGCGATTTTTTATTGAGGACCCTGCCAGCAAACACACGAAGGGTATCATATACCGGGAGCAGAAAGATGCTGAACACGATAACTGCAGTTTCGCTGTAATTAAAATAGGAAGTAACGTGGCGGCTCATGACAAGTGAAAGTATACCCGCGGCCGAAAGGAGAAAGCCCAGAATCATCGAGCCTGTATCGCCCATGAAAATTTTTGCCGGATGATAATTATATTTCAAAAAACCAAGCAGGGCTCCAACAGTTGAAGCAGAGATTAAGGCCAGACTGTGTTCGCCCGAAATGAAAAACAGGAAAAAAAATCCGGTCATATTTATAAGCGCCAGACCGCCCGCAAGTCCGTCGATCCCGTCGATCAGGTTGAACGCGTTGATGATACCCGTCACAATAAAAATTGTGATGATGTATTGAATAATATTTGGCAGATGGTTAATCCCCAGAATTCCGAACATGTCGTCGATCCGCAAGCCTGCGTGGGCCAGAAGCAGAGCTGCGATGATCTGGCCAAGGAATTTGACCTTTGGAGTTAATTCGCGCAGATCATCAGTTACACCTATTGTTATAAGGATAATCATTCCGGCGATCAGATGAAGCAAAAAGTAGGAATTGCCATAAATAAACCATAATGGAATGGTAGCTACTATGCCTAAAACAATGCCCAGACCGCCTAAGCGGCTGATAGGGACTTTATGTACTTTTCGCTCATTTGGTTTATCTACCAGGTTATACCTGGTAGATAATCTGATGATAACGGGTATCAGCATCAGGCAGATGATAAAGCTTACTCCCAAAGCTGCGCCCGACAACAGCAACTCATCGGTGCCTTTATCACTAAAGAAATCATTGAATAAATCAAATCTGGCCATAGGCTGATATTAGAGAGTTTTACATTTGTCGGTTCACCCATTCGGGGGGCATGAATTGTTTGAATTTCGATGCATTTTTATTAAACAGGGCCGCGAATGAAATCAGACCGTTGATATGCATGGCTCGAATGTCTTCGAGACTTTTCCGGATCACATTTTTAATGCTTTTATTACTTTCACCCCCCACCCGCATGCGTATCAGCACTAATGGTATATAAAAGGTGCTTACCCTGAATCTTACAAGAAAACGCAGAATTGACTCATAATCTGCCGCTATGCGGAAAGTAGTGTTAAACCCGCCGTACTTTTCATAAATCTCTCTCTTCACGTAAAACGTTGGATGCGGTGGCATCCAACCCGTGAGAGCCCGGGCCCTTGAAAACCTGCGAGAACGCCAGAACCGTATGATCTTGTCGGTGTCGTTCTGATCAACATAAACCAGGTCGCCATAAACCGAATCAACCTTGAATTTGATAAATGCCTCCGCTATCATTTTTGTAGTTTCGGTGGAGGCGAAAATATCGTCGGAATGCAGGAATCCGACCACATCTCCCGTTGCCATCCTGATTCCCTTATTGAGTGCATCATACAGGCCCTTGTCCTTTTCGGAAACGAATTTCGAAACCCGGTCGCCATAAGAGCGGATGATATCACAGGTGCCGTCCTTTGACTTCCCGTCGACCAAAATATACTCTATGTCTTTATAAGACTGGCCCAGTACCGAATCCATGGTGTCGCGAAGGGTCTTTTCGCTGTTGTAGGTAATCGTGATAATTGATATTTTCATACCGGATATTCTTGTTAAAGGGTTACATCCCGGGTTAACCTGGTTGTTTTGTGTTCCCGGCTGAATCAAAAATCCGATCTTTTACTTTAACGGCCGGGTTTCCCTGGTAAATAGAATAGGGTTCGAGATCGCGTGTTGCTACTGAATTCACTGCAAGAACCGCGTGGGATTTACAGTGTATTCCCGGACACACAATACTGTATGCACCAATCCAAACCCCATCGTCAAGATTTATTTTTCCTGTGATCAGATCAAACGTACTTTTCCTGTAATTGTGGTTGCCGCATAACAGCATCGCACCTTGTGAAATACAGCAATTGGCGCCAATGACCACATCATCCAGATTGTCGATCCATGATTTTTCCCCAATCCAGGTATAATCCCCGATGATGAGCCTCCAGGGATATTTGATGTTGACCGATGGTTTAATATTCACGCCTTTGCCTACCCTGGCCCCAAACAGTCGGAGCAGGGCACATTTTATTCCGCTTGAAGGAATCATGGCAGATTTGAAAAAGATGACGTTAACATAATACCAGGCCAGCCGTTTAAGAGGGTTCCCCCCGGGATTGTAAGAACTGTTGTCGTAGCTTGATATATCGGTTCGCATAATCAGAGGTTAAACAGGTTTATGTTTTCGGAAAGCATTTCCGGATTTGAAACATAGGCCTGTGCGTAATTGAATGCGTTGGCTGAAAAAATTTCGAAACTCGGGCTGTCCATCGAGGCAAAGAACTCAACCGCCTCTTTGAAACTACCTGGATTTTCAAGAGGGATATCCCTGCCGATCCCAGCATTTTCAAGGCTCTTCCACGGAGTACGGTCACTGATGATTACCGGACAACCTGCCATAAAACTCTCTAAAATCGTATGACCAAAGTTTTCACCGGTTGTTGGCAGAAGCATTAAATCATAAGTCTGAAGCTCATCCGGAATCTTTTCGCTGTTGATACTCCCCCTGTAATTTATCCTGATATTCGGCGGCATTGCATCTATCAGGAGTTTACATTTATTCCAGTATGCTTCATCGTAAACGGGGCCTATCAAATCATAGCTGATTGCATGATCTTTACACTGGCTTAGTATTTCCAAAGCATAAAGCTGGTTTTTCTCAGGGGAAATACGGGCTACTGTTACCATGCTTAGTTTACCTGGAATTTTGGGCTTACGCGAAGGCCTGACAGCAGCCTTCCTGGGCAGTTCCCGGGCCAGCAGGATCCGTGTATTCTTACCGATATGAGCCTGGATGTCAACTGTTTCATGGGAAGTTACCGAGTGGAAAACCGTGCCATTGTAATACCCGGTCAGCCTCGCGGCTCCGAGGAACAGTTTTTTTCTGAGTGGTTTTACTGCAAGAGCTCCTGACCCGAGATTTCCGTGAGGACAAATGATAATACGGCTGTATTTTTGCCTTTTTGACAACAGAAGCGGAAGGATGGAATAGGAAAACCCGAACAGCAGGTGGATGTAAACCACATCATACCTTGTTTCCTTAAGGATCGCTGAAAATGTTTTAGACGTTTGATTGGCGGCTGAAATATAATATACATTCACGTTCGGAGCAATTACAGTCCACCGGTCGGGAGTAATTCCCTCATACGGCATGCTCTCGGTATAATCAGTATTTCGGGTGACAATATAAAATTCAAATTCGTTTTTCAGAAAATCCACCTGGTTCATAAAGGCACGCACAGTACCTCCTGCCTTGTATCCCGGCCAGTAATAATCGGTAAAGGAGATTATTTTCTTCATGTTATGATGTTACGATTTGCGAATAAATATCGGCAAATTTGTTTCCTATCGCTTGCGGATGAAAGCGTTTAATATTTTCGAAACCATTATTGATCAGTTTCAAGCGTAATGCTTCGTCGGATATCAGCTGAATAACAGCCTGCCTTATTTCTTCAGTGTTTTCTGCATCGATGATCAGCGCTGCATCGCCTGCCACTTCGGGAAGGGATGTGTTATTGCCGGAAATGACCGGCCGGCCAATGGCATTGGCCTCCAGTATCGGCAACCCGAATCCTTCATACAGGGAGGCGAACAGGACAATATCAGCTTTTCGGTATTGATCCAGAACTTCCGAATAGGGCAGGTTGAAATGATTTTCCCAGGTGATGTTGTGCTGTTTAAGCAAAGCCAGATTCTCCTCAGTAAGCTTCCCGATGATAATCAGCGTAACATCAAGTCCTTCCAAAGCGGGGATCACCCGGTGCAGGTTCTTGTTCGGGGTTGTCCCGATCTGTAGTATAACCGGTTTCGATGCATTGAATTTCCTGGGTGAAGGCATGATATCGGGAGAAATACAGTCGTGCACAACCAGGATCTTTGATGAGTCGATACCGGTTTTTTCGATGAGATCTTTCTTGATAAATTCGGAAATCACTGTGATATAACGAACCCTCAAGGCAGGAAGTGTAAACCAGAAAAATTTAAGGACAGCCGTGCGCAGCCGGCCTCCCGATGAAAGAATCCTGAGATCATGAATTGTAAGAATGGTTTTATGTTTTTTCATCAGGATGGCGATATAATGTACATCTCCGGTGATGTGATTTACTTCTCCCTGATGACGGGCCGCGTCGATGGTGTTATAAACTCTTTTCCACAGTCCCGTGCTGTTCTCCTTCATTATATAACGTTGGGGAGTAACACGCCCGGGCAAAGCAGAGATGATGGTATCAAACAGTTCTTCTATACTGTGGTGCCAGGGGGCATTGGCTTTGCGAAAAAAAAAGACAGTTTGCATATTCCTTTAAAAGTTAAACCCAAAAAAAGGATTCATGCTCGCTAAAATACAACAAAAAACAGTCTCGGGTTTATTTCAATCCGTATCGGTAAGGAATTTTTTTACATTTGAGATCATTTTTTTAACGGGTTTGTTGGCCGATTTTACCTGCATATCCGCCTCAATTTCTTTTAAAATAACCAGAAGTTTACCGAATGCATGTTCATCTTTTGTTATGTAGTCTTTTGCTCCCTGTTTAATCGATTGAACAGCAATTTTTACATCTTTCTGCCCCGACATAAATATCACCTTTAATTCCGGTTTATACGCCCTGATCTTCTGCAGTACCTCAACACCGTTAACCATTCCAAGCTGGTGATCCATGATCACAAGGTCGGGAACGGTATCTTCATAAATCTGAAGAAGACATTCCATCCCATTATCAAGATGTTTCACATTATCGTATCCGTTATTATGAAGAAGGCCCAGCATCATGGTCGCATAAAACGGATCGTCTTCCACTAAAAGAATAAACATGGTATAAATTTGGTTTAATGTTAATTGATATTATTTACTTTTGATGTGCCTGAAAGCGAATTCAAAAATATTTATTTTCATTATTATAACATATATTCCATCCCGATAAAGGTAAAGAAAAAAAGATGAGATCAGACCAGACAGACAAAATTTCGCAAGAGATGCTTTTGAATTTAGTATTAGTAGCAGGAGGTGATGCCGAAAAACACAAGTATGATCTGAAAGGTTTCTTAGATACCGCTGTCCCGGCATTCATTGCAATACTGAATTGTAAAACCGCTTTAATTTTAAGGCATTCAGAGCAGGGTTTGCAGTTGGAATATCCAGAAGATCAATCTGCTATTCCAGAACCAATATTAAGTGTTTTGTCTGCATTCGGTTTTTCTGGACAGGCGGAATCCTTAAGTGGTTCAGGATACCGGGTAGTTGAAACGGACCAGGTTCACTATATCTTTCTAATGAAGGAATGGGGCTTTTTTATTCTGTCGCGGGAGAGCCTTTTTGATGAAGGTTTTCCTGAATTATTCTGTCGGGTTGCTGACATCCTGTCAAATACATGCAGCACTATTGGAGAAGTAGGCCTTCTCATGAGTACGAAGAAAACGCTTAACCGGGAACGGAATCTTCTGCGGACTATCATCGATAATATTCCAGAGCCGGTTTACGTAAAGGACCTTGAAGGCAGAAAGATACTGCTGAACCAGGCGGAAGCTGATTTGCTTGGCGTTGGCACTGTCGGGGAAATTTTAGGCAAAACAGATGCAGATTTCTATCCATATGATGTAGCTGAGAAGACCAGAAAAGAGGATCGTCAGATCCTTAGCTCCCAGACTCCGATGATTCATGAGGAAGGGATGGTAACCACGAAATCCGGTTCGGAGATCTGGCTTGAAGGAAATAAAATTCCCTATTTCGACAGTAGTGGAAAGATCATGGGGATCATAGGAATCAGTCACAACATCACCAATCGCAAGAAGGCCGAGAGAGAAATTCAGGAAAATGCAGATAAATATCAATCTATTTTTAATTCCTTCCTGGATCTTTTTTATCGTTCCGACCTGAAAGGAAATATTCTTGTCGTTTCACCGTCGGTTTACAAGTTAGCCGGCTACTTGCCCGAAGAATTAATAGGTAAAACAGTGGATGCGGTGTATGCCGATCCTGAGAGCCGCAATAAAATGATTGAATTACTGCTGACAAACGGGTCGGTAAATGATTTTGAAAATGTACTTATTAAAAAAGATGGCAGCCGTGTACCTGTTTCCATAAATAGTCGTTTGATCACCGGCCCCGATGGCATACCTGAGTTCATCGAAGGAAGCATCCGTGATATCTCCGAACGAAAGGAAGCTGAAGAAAAACTGGCGGACTTACTTCAACAGCAGAATTTAATTACACAGGTGGCTGCTGAATTCATAAATATTCCTTTGGATAACAGTGATGAAGCTGTTACCAGGTTGCTTTCGTTGATAGGGGCTAAGAACACGGTCGACAGGGTTTACATTTTTACCTATGATTTTGCTTCGAAGACAATGTCGAACACGCATGAATGGTGCGCCCGGGGAGTTACTCCCCAAAAGGATCATCTGCAGATGATTCCTCTTGAAGCATATTCATCATGGGTTCAGACCCATCAGGTTGGCGAGATGTTGATTGTGCCGGATGTAACTAAACTAGAGAAAGAGGATGTTTACAGAAAGATGCTCGAGCCCCAGGGAATAAAAACCCTGATCACAGTCCCCATGATACTGGAAGAAGAGTGCCTGGGATTTGTGGGTTTTGATTCTGTAAAAACAGTAAAAAAATGGAGTAAGGAAGAAGTTACCTTATTACAGTTAGTTGCCGATCTTTTATGTAATGTCACCGACAGGAAAAGAACAGAACAGGCCCTCAAAACAAGGGAGGCATACCTAAGGGCGATTTTTAATAATGTTCCTTACCTGATGTGGCTGAAAGATTTTGAAGGCCGGTACTTGCTGGTCAACCAGCCTTTCCTCGACTATTTCAGTTTTACTGAACATGATAATCCCATAGGAAAGACAGCAAAAGATTTATGGTCATTGTCGATTTCTCAGAATTTTATTGATCAGGACGAGGAGGTATTGCAAACCAGAGAACTGAAAATTGTTGAGGAACAACTTGATTTTCGCGGGAAAAAGGCCTGGTTTGAAATATTTCGGGCTCCCATAATCGATCCTGACGGCCAGATCCTTGGAACTTCAGGTATTGCGCGTGATGTTACAGGTCGGATCAAGGCCGACAGGGAATTAAAAAAAGCAACCGAAGAAGCAAAAGCAGCCAGTGTTGCAAAGACCCGCTTCCTTGCCAATATGAGTCATGAGATCCGCACTCCGATGAATGCCATTATTGGCATGGTCAGACTGCTTCTTGAATCGAGAGTCTCTGAACCACAGATAAAGCTTCTTGATAACATGAAGACTTCATCGGAAACACTACTCAGTATTATCAATGATATTCTTGATTTTTCAAAAATTGAATCCGGGCAGATTGAGATCGAAAAGACCGATTTCAATCTGAATGAACTTTTCCGCAGGATTTATGATGCAAATGAATTCAGGGCCGATGAAAAAGGGATTAAACTCAGTTATATTATTGATGAACGGATCCCTGAGTTTCTTAAAGGTGATCCTTTGCATTTACAACAGATTCTTAATAATCTAGTGAGTAATGCAATCAAATTTACTCAGGAAGGAATGGTAGAATTAAGATGTGAGCTGACCGGGAGTGAAAATGGCAGACAAAGGATTTTTTTCCTGGTGGAAGATACCGGTATTGGTATAAGCCCTGAAAACCAAAAAAAAATATTCAACAGTTTCCAGCAGGAAGATGAGAGCATTACACGCACTTACGGAGGGACTGGTCTTGGGCTGGCAATCAGCCAGCAGCTGGTTGAGCTCATGGGAGGCATGTTATCGGTTGAAAGCGCCAGAAATAAAGGAAGTAAATTTTTCTTTACTATCGAACTTGGCGAGGGATTAGAGACGAAGCATGGGATTGATCAAAAACAACTGACCGAGCAGACCTATTCCTTAAAAGGGATTACATTACTGCTGGTTGAGGATAACAAATTCAATCAGTTCATTGCACAAGCAATTCTTGAGAAATGGAAAGCTAAAACAGTTCTCTGCGAAGATGGCCAGCAGGCTTTGGACAAACTGCGTAATGAATCCTTTGATCTTATCCTGATGGATCTTCAGATGCCGGTGATGGACGGAATTACTGCTTCTGCCATTATCAGACAGGAACTGAAATTGAAAACCCCTATACTGGCTTTGACAGCGAATGTTGTGATGGGAATTGAGGAAAGATGCACAAAAGCAGGGATGCAGGGGTATATTTCGAAGCCATTTAATGAGGATGAATTATACAAGAAAATCAAATTAGCTCTGGGAGTAGAAAAAGAAACAACTGAACGTCCATCCAAAGAAATAGAAAAAGTTCAACTCTGCGACATCTCACGCCTTGTCAAGATGGTAGGAAATGATACCGGGATGCTGAAAAAAATGGTTGAAAAGTTCCTGGAAGTTACGCCTGAATATATCAGAGATCTATCGGAGGCCTCGTTAAATCATAATATTGACGCCATAAGCAGAATATCCCATAAATTAAAATCGGCTATTGATCTGGTATCAAATGACAGCATGCGCAAACTGATTCAAACCATCAACGATATCAGTAAAACGGGGAAGGAGAGTGATGAGCTACATGAACTGATCCAAAAATTTCTTCAGTATTTTGTATTTCTGGAAAAGCAGCTAAACGATGAGATACAGTGAAAGTAAAGTTACGCTGAAATATATGACCGAAATAAATTTTTTGTTTTATAAGTCCGTTTCCCAGCTTGTTATGCCTTTGGGCTTGACATTTCTGGGTTTGATACTTTCGCTCGTTTTTTTTTATTTTGAAAAAAAAGAACCAGCGGTCTTCTTTTTTCTGTTTTCACTTTCGTGGTTGTGGTTATGGAGTACTCCTGTATGGAGTGATTTTATAAGAGGAAGACTTGAATCGAAATACAATTACCGTAAGGCTGAAGAGTTCCCCGTTGCCGATGCCATTGTTGTGCTGGGGGGGGGTGTAAGAGGTTTTGCAGGCAAGGAATTACCACTCATTGACCTGAACCGTGCCGCTGACCGTGAATTGTTTGCTGCTCAGCTGTTTCATGCAGGTAAATCAAGAATTATCATTTTGAGTGGCGGAGCCGATCCTTTCATCAAGTCAGGCGCGTCTACACTGGGAATGAAGACCTTTCTAATTAATCTGGGCGTGCCCGCGGCAGCCATCACGATCGGGGCGAACAGCCGAAATACTGTAGAAAACGTTGAGGAAGTCATTCAGATGGTAAAGCCGGTAAAGGGAAAAACAATTCTGCTGGTTACCTCGGCGATGCATATGAATCGGGCATACTGGCTTTTTTCCCGTTCAGATTTTACTATTATACCTGCTCCTGCTGATTTTGAGGTTGTGAAATCGCCATTTTCGATTTACAGGCTATTGCCCGATGCCGAAGCCCTTGAGAACAGCTCCAGGGCTGCAAGGGAAATCATTGGCCTGTGGTCGTATCATTTGGGATTTCTTTGATGAGTTCCTGAACCTGTAAGATCATGACAGGAAAAATTCCGTTAAGGCGTTCAAACAGTCTCTCTAGCATGTCATGGTCACTTCCGGTAGTTGAAAAAGCATGAATCTGCCTCACAATGTCCCGTACTGACTTGGCTGCAAGGAGATCAATGCTTGATTGTATTTTATGCGCTGCTGCATGAAGCTCGGCATATTCTTTTTTCTCATATGCTTTCAGCAATGCGTTATAGTAATCGGGAATAAATTCATTAAATTTCATCAGCATATTTCTGATCTGAATACTGTCGCTTAGCATTGACCTTGACAATTTGGTCAGGTCATAGTACATCTCTTCTTTCTTCTTAACAGTTCCCGAAGGTTCCGGGCTGGCATTTTCAATCACAAATACTGGTTCTTTTCCCACCGTTTTCAGCACTTTGATATAGAAATCTTCTTCATCAAAGGGTTTGGAGATATACCCGTTCATTCCTGCCTGGGTTGCCTTCTGAAGAGCTTCCCTGGTAACGTCGGCGGTTAACGCGATGATCGGGGTTTCTTTGTTCAGGTCGTTACGTATCATCCTGGCAGCAGTAAGACCGTCCATTACGGGCATCTGCATATCCACCAGCACCAGGTCATAATCTGACAGCCAGAGTTTGGTTACAGCGATCTGTCCGTTCTCAGCAACATCCACCGAAGCGCCCCATTTTTCAAGAATGGATATGGCAATGAATTGATTGAATTCATTGTCTTCAACAACCAGGATCCGGATGTTATTTAGTATATGCTGATCAAAAAATATAGTCCTCCTGACTTTCTGAAGCTCTTTCGCATCGGTTATTTGAAACTGGAGGAAAAAGTAGAAACGGCTTCCTTTGCCCTTCACACTTTCCACTTTAAGCTCGCCTCCCATAAGGTTCACCAATTGCTGGCTGATCGCCAGCCCGAGACCCGTACCTCCGTACAAACGGTTAACGCTTTCATCTTCCTGCTTGAAATTTTCAAACACATGCTTCAGGTTTTCCTTGCTGATACCAATACCCGTATCGGCCACGGAAAAACGCAATCCGGCATTTGTAAGTGTTGCGGAGATCAGTTCGCAGGAAATTTCTACCTTACCTGTAGTTGTGAAGTTGATTGCATTACTGACGAGGTTCGTCAGGATCTGCTGCAGCCTTGCAGGGTCACCAATGAGTGCAAAAGGTATTTGAGGACTAACCCGGGTTGTGAGGGTAAGCTTTTTTTCTTCAGCAGAGTGTTCCAGAACGCTGTTTACCCTTTTCATAACATCCCTCAAGTCAAAAGGAAGAGATTCGAGCTCAATTTTCCCGGCTTCTATTTTTGAAAAATCCAGAATTTTATTGATAGTACCCAACAGATTCTCGCCCGACAAGATCAGTTTGTCGTTCAGGTTTTTTTGATCCGGGGTCAAAGGAGTACCTCGCATCAGCTTCGACAAGCCAATTACAGCATTTAAGGGGGTACGTATTTCATGGCTCATTTTGGCAAGAAACAGACTTTTTGCCGCATTCGCCGCATCAGCTTCTTTAATGGCTTTCACCAGATCGGTCCGGACTTTTTTTTGTTCTGTTACATCACGCTGGATCGAAATGAAATTGGTAAGTTCAGCGTTTGCATTAAAGACCGGCTGAATCTGAAGCCTGACCCAGTAAGGATGACCATCTTTGTGATAATTCAACAGATCTGTTTCAATGGATTCCCGCTTATTAATTGCTGTTTCTATCTCCTTCACTATCAGGGGATCAGTTTCTCTTCCCTGGAGTAGTTTGCCTGGTATGCTGCCTTTTATATGCCCGAGAGTATATCCTGAAATTCGTTCAAAACTCTTGTTTACCCACTCTGTAAGACCATCCCTTCCGGTAATGATCACGGCATTATCGGTTTCCCTGGCGATCAGAGATGTTAGCCTGAGTTCAGCCTGCATAAGGATATTGCCATAAATGCTTCCGGCCATGTTGCAAATAAAAGATAAGATGGTTAAAGTTTCCTCACTGAATTGGTTTTTCTTTGAGCTTAGAATACCGAATGCTCCTACAGCTTGTTCCCCGTTCATTAAAGGAACATATACACATGAGTGTACAATAATATTATTTGAAAAGGAAACAGACCTTTGATCCCGATCATTTTCTGTATCAGGGATATTTAAAATTGTTTTAGTGCGGAAAACATTTCCCGGATGACGTTCCATTACACTACGTTCGGCAATTAGCCGCTCATCATCATTGAACCCCTTAGCAACAAGCAATTTTAACCGGCTTTCATGAAAATCGTAAAAGTAGAGTTCTGAAAATTCGATTTCCATAAGATCCTCAAGGGCCTCCTCAACCTTTTCTGCCAGTTCATTCAGGGTTTGTAAGCCTGAATAAGATGAAATAAACCGGTTCAGCCGGTCCAGAATACCCATATGATCTTTTACGTTCACAATACAAAGGTAGTTCATTACAGACATTTCCATTAATCAGCAAATTATTATTGGTAAATTGCAGCCCGAAATTAATTTTAATCTTCAAACATGAGATTCACTGCAAAACAAATCTCCGAACTGGTCAGCGGACTGGTTGAGGGCAATCCGGATACAACCATCAGTAAAGTATCAAAGATTGAGGAAGGAACCCCAGGCTCCATCTCCTTTCTCTCGAATCCGTTGTACACTCAGTATATTTATACAACCGAAGCATCGGTGGTCATCGTCAACAAATCGTTTGTTGCTGAACGACCCGTGAAAACAACGCTTATCCGGGTTGATAGCGCTGAAGTGGCCTTCGGTAAGCTGCTGGAACTGTACAACCAGATAAAGGACAATAAGAAGGGCATTTCCAAACAATGCGTTATTGCGGATTCGGCCCGCCTGGGCGAAAACCTTTATATCGGAGAATTTACTTATATCGGCGAGAACGTCCTGATCGGGAACAATGTCAAAATACATCCCCAGGTCTATATCGGCGACAACACTACGATCGGCGACAACACTATACTTTATCCCGGGGTCAAGATATATTCCGATAACGTCATCGGGAAAAACTGCATCTTCCACGCAGGCGTAGTCATTGGCAGCGACGGATTCAGGTTTGTGCCCCAGAATTCAGGGAATAAAAAAATCCCCCAGATCGGGAACGTGGTTATTGAAGATGACGTGGAAATGGGCGCCAACTGTACCATTGACCGGGCAACCCTGGGATCGACCATCATCCGCAAGGGAGTAAAGTTCGACAACCTTGTGCATGTGGCCCACAATTGTGAAGTGGGCGAAAGTACTTATATCGCTGCTCAAACCGGGATTGCCGGGTCGACCAAGGTGGGAAAGAACTGCCTTATCAGCGGGCATGTTGCTATGGCCCCCCACCTCACCATTGCCGATAATACATCGATGGGAGGAGCCACAGGGGTATCAAAAAGCCTGACCAAACCCGGGCTGAGCTATCTTGGTATACCTGCCATGGAAGTCTCGAAATACAGACGATCTATTGTTTATTTCCGCAATTTCCCTGAAATTGTAGAGCGGATTGAAAAGCTGGAGAAGGAACGGAAAGGATCTTAATTCTTCCTGAGCCTGATTGCACCCCGGATCAGGATGGTCATCGTTACAACGGTGATTCCAAGTACGATATATTCGATGTAATCCACAGAGTTAGGGATCTGCCGGCCAAGCAGATAACCTAGAGGAATAAGGGTTCCAGACCAGAGGGCAGCCCCGGCAAGATTCAACAGGGTAAACCTCCAGAAATTCATGTCAATCGCTCCTGCCAGGATAGGCACAAAAGTTCGAACCACCGGGATGAACCGTCCGCCGACAAGCGCCAGTCCGCCATGCTTGTCGTAATATGCCCTGGCCGTTTCAAGATGCCGTTGTTTGAAAAACAAGGTATCGTTTTTAAGGAAAAGCCGCTTGCCGAAATATTTTCCGGTCGCAAAGCCGGTAGCGTTGCCGGCAATGGCTGCAAGGGCTACCGTGATCACCAGCAAATAAATGTTAACCGAGAGATCGGCCGATCCGCAGAAGATCCCGGCAGTGACCAGCAGGGCATCCCCGGGGAAGATAAACCCGAAAAACAGGCCGGTCTCAGCAAAAATGATGATCAGCAGTAACGCCAGCCCGCCATAATGGATCAGGTGCTCGGAACTGAATAATAGTTTAACAAACTCTGTTGCCTGTTCCATTCAGCGGGAAAGTTTTCGAAACATAATTTTTGCCATTTTTCAAAACTAAACAAAATCAAAGGTTTTAAGGAAAAATATTTTTAAGACTTGTCGATTACATTAAATAATATAACTTTGATACACAAACCCAAAATCATTAACCTAATAAGTTTTCTATGAAAAAAATTTCCGTTTTCATCGTTTTCATTGCTTTAGCGATGATCAGCCTGAGCGGTTGCAAAAAAGCCAAAGAGATTACCTGTGTTCTTTATGCGGCTGAAAACCAACCCGCGGCAGATATGAATGTCATATATTCTGCTACTCAAACAGGGGATGGTACTATTTTAGCATTAAGTTATGTGACCATTTCAGGAACAGTGACTATTCAGAATCCTACCCTGCCATGGACCATCACAGTGTCTGTTCTGACAAGCACCAAGGTTTCGATGGCGGCTACCGGTAATGTTAAGAACGGAAGCCTGAAAATTGCATACGACGGCAGCAGCGGCGGGTCGACTATTCATGCAAGCGACAACTGTGAGCAGCAGACCAACTAGAGGGAGGGCAGGCTATCGTTTTATTATTTATCTAAACAAATCACCGAAATGGCAACACTAACACCGGAAATGAAAGACATGATTGCAAAGCAGCAATGCTTTATAGGAACAGTAAATGCCGACGGAACACCAAATGTAGCGCCAAAACGCTCAACCCGGGTCCTGTCTGATGATTCTATCATGTTTACCGAAGGTACGGGAGGGGCAACTTACGCCAATATTAAAAGAGGTTCAAAAGTATCGGTTTCTGTAGTAAACCGTGAAACAATTGATGGTTATCGCTTTGTCGGAACGGCCTTACTTGAGGAAAGCGGAGAATTATACGAACAGGCGGTCGTGATGTCGGCCAAAATAGGGATGCCTAAACCCAGGGCGGTCACTGTTATCCATATTGAAGAAATTCATTCCCTGAAACCGGGGCCGAATGCCGGTAAAAAGATATTGTAAAACCAAATAAACCCTACAGATGGTCCCAAAAATCTCAACCCTCAGCGGTTACATATTTGAATATCAGAAGAGTATAACAAATCCTGTGGGTTTCTGGGCAAACATTGCCGAAACATTTTTCTGGCGAAAAAAATGGGATGAGGTTCTGAGCTGGGATTTCAAGAAAGCAGATGTAAAGTGGTTTATCAATGCCAAACTCAACATCACGGAAAACATTTTTGAAAGGCATTTATTTCACCGCGGCAATCAGACGGCCCTTATCTGGGAACCCAACGATCCTTATGAAGAAACGGTGAAACTTACGTATTTTGAACTTTTCCACAAGGTAAATCAGTTTGCCTTGGTTTTGAAGAAACAGGGAATCGGCAAAGGCGACCGGGTTGCCATCTATATGCCTATGGTACCCGAGTTGGTCATAACCATGCTGGCCTGTGCACGGATCGGAGCAGTCCATTCGGTTATTTTTGCAGGTTTCTCGGCTCAATCTCTGGCCGATCGCCTGATGGATGCCGGCACCAAGCTGCTGGTCACGAGCGACGGTGGTTACAGGGGCTCAAAGACCATTCCGATCAAGCAGATCGCTGATGAGGCGATGGATACTTGTCAATGTGTAAAAACTGCTATTGTTCTCAAAAGGACTGGAGAAGAAGTGAGCATGAAACCTGGCCGGGATATATGGTGGCATGATGTGATACAACAGGTTGATGGCACACTTGAGGCTGAAGTAATGGATGCCGAAGATCCTTTGTTTATACTATATACAAGCGGCTCCACGGGAAAACCCAAGGGAGTTGTTCATACAACAGGCGGCTACATGGTATACAGTGCCTACACTTTCAGGAATGTGTTTCAATATGGCGATGGCGATGTTTATTTCTGTTCTGCGGATATTGGCTGGATCACAGGCCATTCCTATCTCGTTTACGGGCCTTTGTTAACAGGGGCCACCACTCTGATGTTTGAAGGAATACCTACCTGGCCTGATGCCGGAAGGTTCTGGGAGATTGTCGACAAGCACAAGGTAAACCAGTTTTATACTGCACCCACGACTTTGAGGTCGCTGATGGCGATGGGGATGGAATGGCTCGACGGGAAACACCTGAGCTCATTGAAAGTGCTGGGTACCGTGGGGGAACCCATAAATGAAGAAGCCTGGCACTGGTATCACGACCATATCGGGAAGAACCGCTGCCCTATTGTCGATACCTGGTGGCAGACCGAAACCGGCGGGATCATGATTAGTCCGCTGGCCGGCATCATTCCCACAAAACCATCTTATGCCACCCTGCCTTTCATGGGTGTAAGGCCCGCCATTGTTGATCAGGAAGGAAAAGAACTGTTAGGGAATAGTGTGGAAGGGAACTTATGCATCGCCTATCCCTGGCCCGGGATGGCAAGAACTCTCTGGGGTGACCATGAACGTTTCAGGCAGACCTATTTCAGTGCCTTCCCTAATCTTTATTTCACGGGCGATGGCGTTAAACGTGATGAAGACGGGTATTACCGTATTCTCGGACGGGTGGATGACGTGATCAATGTTTCGGGTCACCGCATGGGGACTGCCGAAATCGAGAATGCCATCAATGAACATCCGCTGGTGAACGAATCGGCCGTTGTAGGATATCCTCATCCGATCAAGGGCCAGGGGATTTATGCCTTTGCGGTGTGTACCAGGTTCAGTACCGGTGGGGAGGAAGGAGTAAGACAATCGGTCCTGATCGGGGTAAGCAAATCTATCGGGTCATTTGCAAAGCCCGACAAGGTTTTATTCGTGAGAGGACTTCCGAAAACACGCTCGGGCAAGATCATGCGCCGCATCCTGCGCAATATAGCTGAAGGTCAGTACACTGATTTTGGCGACACCACAACGCTTCTCGATCCTGAAATTGTAAGCGAGATTGCAGATTCGGCCCGTAAAATGCAATAACAAAGCCCGGGAGTGACTAAAGTTTGATGATCTTGAAATACCGGATCTCATATTTATCGCTGAGGCAGACCAGGTAGAATCCTGGTTGGGCCGACTGTGACTGTGTAGTCAGGCCATCCCATTCTATATTGTTCAAACCAGACGACAGCCTGCCTGAATAGACTTTTCTGATCAGGCATCCGCGAAGGTCAATAATACAGACATCCATATCCTTTGCACGATCGGATTGAATCTCGATGCGGCATCCCTGCTCAACCGGATTTGGAAATATCCTGACTTCCCGGCTCATGGCAGCTGGTTTCTCAATGTCTGTTATGAATGAGTTTAAAATCAATTCAGCATTCATAAGGTCTGTGGGAGGCCTTCCGTAGTACAACCATAAATTAATCCTTACGTTTTCATTCCCCGGTGAAGGCATATATGTATGATTTGTATATTTCCACGAATACGAAGAATTCCCCCAGGTACTTTTAAACACTACGGAATCGGGGTGCCAGGTAAACTCATGCACCGAATGGCTGAGGCCCGTGAGGTCCATGTTGAAACGATTACAATTCCCGGTAATATCGTAGGGCTGGATAACAAACTGGGAATTTTTATTCAGGGGGTCTCCCCAGCGTGAGAATTCAAAATCAATTTCCCTGAAGTAATTATTGGGGGGGTGATCCATCAGCGAACAGTCATCCCAGGTAAAGATACCGGCTATCACATTAGGATCAAGCAGATCGACCCGGCCGTCGACATCAAACGAATAATGATTAAAACCCAATGATGACTTGCAGATGAGTTCCGAGCAATACCAGGCATTTCCGTGCTTCGCGATCCGCAGATGCAAGCGTTGAAGATTGTCGACCCAAACAATGGTATCATTGTCGCTGAATATATTGGGACCAGGCCCCAGGGGCAACAGATTAGCTCCCACCGATGTTTTGACGGTCCACTCAAACCCAGACCATGATAGCGTGCGGGAGCCATGAGGCCGGCATATGGTCGTATAAGGGTAGGCAAATAATGAAACGGGAAGTTCTTCACCCAGCAGGATAGGAGGAGAAAATGACAAAGGAATTAAAAAAGCGATGATCTGGGTTGCATATTGGTCCATGCCTCCCGTCACTATATTCGCGCTGAAGCTTGAATCGGCCTGGATTAAGGTTAGAGGTTCTGAAGAAGTCGGTTTAATCCACCACCCTCCCGCTTCCGCTATATAAATATAAACTGCTATCCCGTGATCGTAAAGGGTCGTGTTGTGAACCTTCCCCTCCAGGAGGCCAGTCGTGGCCCAGTCAGGAACAACCGTGAACTGAACCAGAGGCGCTGACCAGGTCATTGGTTGAAAACCTGACAGGATAAGCAATACAAACAATAATTTCTTCACCGGACTTGAAAAATATTTGTAAAGATACTAAGTTTGGCATAAATTTGCCGATTAGGGTATTGTTCTGTACCATTTATATAAAAACAATACATTATACTTGACACAGGCTGTAAAATTTATTATATTTGCGCCCTGATTAAATTAAACCAAACCATCAAAACTAAACCATCAAAACCATGAAAAAAACTTTACTCATTTGCATTATGTTGCTGACCGTCGTCGGCATTTCTAACGCATTGGCTGACGTTCAGGTAATTCTGAATGTCGACATGCATGGATCCGGGCTAACGGCCGGACAACCTGTTTATTTTGCTGGTAATTTCGGAGGAATCTATGGCTCATGGGATGCACCAGGTACAAATATGAACAATCAACTTACCGATGCTAACAACGATTCAGTTTATTCTGTTACCCTGACGATTCCGACAGGAACGTATCAGTTTAAATTTTTTAAAGACGCTGGCTGGGGTGGTGGCGAATGGACCGGTGATCCAAACAGACACATCGATGTTGTAGGCGATTTCAACACCAATTACCATTGGGCTATATTTGATGCTCAGGTAATTATGAATGTAGATATGCATGGATCGGGCCTTGCAGCCGGAGAACCCGTGTATTTTGCAGGTAATTTCGGAGGAATCTATGGCTCCTGGAATACTCCAGGGGATAATCTTAACAATCAGCTTACAGATCCCAATAACGACTCAATTTATTCGGTCACCCTGATTCTTGCACCAGGTGTTTATGCCTACAAGTTTTTCAAAGGCGCTGGCTGGGGTGGTGGCGAATGGGCCGGTGATCCAAACAGAGGGATCAATGTTGTAAACGACACTACTGCCAACTTCCTCTGGGGAGTTTTAATCCCGGCTGGTATTGGCGAATCTCCATTGGCAAACAAAGTATCAGTATACCCGGTACCTTTTAACAACACTTTGAACGTAATGACATCTGCTGACCTTAACTCTATTTCTCTCACTTCGGCCAATGGCCTGCAAGTAGCAAGAATAGAAAGCCCGGTAATCGGAACTACCGCAGTGAACACATCAGCATTCGCTGCCGGTATGTACTTCGTTACATTCAATCCGAAGTCCGGAAAGTCCTATACAGTGAAAATCATGAAATATTAAATTCAGGCTGAAATATTCGACAGCTTAATACTCAATGGACCACTTAAGTCAAGAAATTAACTTAAAGTGGTCCATTGATTTTTTTAGACCTAAATAAAACCCTGAAACATGTTTGAAAAACTCAACAAGCACAAATGGTGGATCATTGCATCCATCGGACTGGCGATGATTCTTTATATTGTCCTTACCTGATTATGGTTTGTAAATATTGAATCCCAGTTTTTGTGCAATGAAGGCGATTGCTTTTTGAGCCTTTACACTATTTCCAGCCCCATCGAGAGGTGGTGAAAATACTGCAATGGCCATTTTACCCGGGACAATAGCCAGTATACCTCCACCCACGCCGCTTTTAGCAGGAAGTCCGACGGTATACATCCATTCGCCGGTTTTCTCGTATAAACCTTCCATTCCCATCACGGCCAAAACTTTAGGAACAGATTCTTCGCTTAACAGTCGTTCTTTTGTAATGGGATGGATTCCTCCGTTAGCCAGGGAACTTCCCATCATGGCCAGATCTTCGGCGGTTATGCCAACAGAACACTGTTTGGTGTAACTATCGCAGGCGTCTATCGGGTCGGCCCACATATGTCCGTAGGAGGCAAGCAACATGGCAATGGCCCGGTTATGCATATTTGTAGCTGCCTCTGATTGGTATAATTCGTTGATTACACGCAATGGTCTGTTCGCCAGTTTACTGAAGTATTTGAGAATCTTGCCGAACTGCTCCTCTTTCGTACTTCCCTTAATTAAGCTGTTGGTTGCCATCGCTCCCGCATTAACAATCGGGCTTACTGGACTTTTTCCTTCCAGTTCGATAGCAATTACAGAATTAAAAGGCATGCCCGTTGCATTGACTCCTATATTAATCCTGATGGTATCAGGATTAACCGTTTGCATCGCGAGAGCCAGCACGAAAGCTTTTGAAATAGACTCAATACCAAATTCAAAATCCGTATTTCCTATTTTATAAATCTTCCCGCTACTGGTAACAATAACAATACCGAAAAGATCGGAAGGTACTTTAGCCAGGTAAGGAATATAATCGGCATTCTTTCCTTCGGTAACAGTTCTTGTTTTATTATAAGCCTCTTCCTGTGCTTTTTGAATAATGTCTTTTTCCTGCGGATTTTGTCCGAACGAAAAAAATGTCTGGCTGATAACGATACCTGATATGAACAGGATCTTAATCAATGGATGTTTCATAAGTTTATTTTTTTCCAATTGTAATTAAGAATGGCAATACGGTAAACAGAATGGTTCCTCCGGCAACTAATCCCACGTATTCCAGCGGACTTCCAACCGGGAGCTGTGAAGGCGGGAAGAATGATACGATAAATGCAAATAATACGGCCAGGAACCCTATCCCTGCAATTGCCCACATCCCTGCAGTCCCACCGGGTACTTTATAGGAACGGACAAGATCGGGTTGAGAGTAACGTAATTTAATACCTGCAGCATACATCAGCAGGTACATGATGAGATACAGGCCGATGGTTAAAGCGCCCAGTAAGAAGAAAGCCACGCCAACATTAGGAATAATAAAGTAGATCGATGCAAGAAGGGTAACGATGAGTCCCTGAACGATAAGAATATTCTGTTGAATACCTTTTTTATTGACTTTCGCCATTTCACCCGGCAACAAGCCATCTTTCGCGGTCCATAATAAACCACGGCTCGGCCCGGCGATCCAGGAGATTACGCTTCCCAGAACACCAAATGCCATCAGGACACACACTACAGGGAGCAACCATTTGACACCCATGCTTATAAAAATATTTTCAAACGCCTGCATCAGACCTGATTGTAAAGTCATCTTGCTTTCCGGTAAAACAACAGAAATCGCTAAAGATCCCAGAATCTGAAGAAAGAAAATCAGAGCAGCTGCAAGAAGAAGAACTTTGGGAAACTGTTTGGCAGGGTTTTTCAATTCGTTGGCATGAACTGCCTGCACCTCAATCCCGGCAAAAATCAAAATCACCGCAGCCAGAAAAGTAACATTGTCCAGACCGGTAATATGAGGGAACCACCGTGGATGAGAGATGCCATTTAACAAATAGGCAGAGGTTGTATCAACCGCAGAAGGATGTAAGAAGGCCAATGGGTTTCCCTGTGCAATATAAATAATTGTAAAAATTATCAGTACTGCACCTGGTATCACGGTTCCCAGCAAGAAGCCATAGCTTGCGATTTTTGACATCAATTGTGTGCCATTCAGGGTAATGATTGTAGAAAGCCAGTACACAACGATACAGAAAATGCCCACATAGGTTCCATTGTTACTGAGCTCGGGTTTTCCTATCATGTAAGCAATGATGGCAGCTGCAAACCCCAGAAGAATAGGGTAATAAACTACATTTTGTATCCATTGCAGCCAGATTGCAAGAAATCCTAATTTTTTATTAAAGGCTTCTTTAACCCAGGTATATACTCCACCTCCGGTGCTTCCGAAAGCACCCCCCAGCTCAGCCGAAACCATGGATGCGGGAATCAGGAAAAAGACTGTACCGAACAGCACGTAGAAAAACATGGTTAATTCTTCTATCGCCATAAACGATAAACCACGAAGACTGAACACAGCGGCACCCGTCATGAATACCAGACGGGTGGTTGTCATAGTGACATTTTTTGATTGTTCCATGTTGATACCTTTGAAATTAATAATTCGAACTAATTATGATTAAAACCTGTTACGTCCTGAGCCCCATTGGGATTACTGACCGGATGCTGTTTGAACCATTCGATGGCCCGTACAAAGTCAGCTATTAACAAATCAGCCATATCGCGGCTGAAACCATGACGTATCAATACCCTTTGTACAACCAGGTCTTCACAGTTTGATGGCATGGAGTATGAGGCAATCTGCCAGCCTCTGCTGCGTAAACGGTCCGACAGATCATACAGGGTAAAACCGACCTGGGCATCTTTTTTCAAAGTCCAGCATGCGCCGGGTAATGCTCCCTGGCCATCATAAATGATATCAAACACTTTCATTTTTTCAATTTTCCGGGCAATATAGGTAGCATGGTCAGCGCAGGCCTGCTGTATCCTTCTGTAGCCATCTTTGCCTAAGCGCAGAAGATTATAATACTGGGCAACGATTTGTCCGCCGGGCCGTGAAAAATTGAGTGCGAAAGTCGGCATGTTACCTCCCAGGTAATTTACATTAAAAACAAGGTCTTCAGGAAGATCCGACTTTTCACGCCAGATAACCCAACCCACTCCAAGCGGCGATAATCCAAATTTGTGGCCTGAGGTGTTGATGGATTTTACCCTGGGTAAACGGAAATCCCACACAAGGTGGGGATGGAGGAAGGGAGCTACGAACCCACCGCTGGCACCGTCTACATGGATGGGAATATCCAGTCCGGTTTTTTTCTGAAATTCATCCAGTGCATCGCTGATTGATTGTACATCTTCATACTGGCAGGTGAATGTAACTCCGAGCGTGGGAACTACACCTATTGTGTTTTCGTCGCAACGTTTCAGAACTTCTTCTGCATTCATCAGCAAACGACCATGCTCCATCGGAATTTGCCTCAATTCCACATCAAAATAACGGGCAAATTTTTCCCAGCAAACCTGGACCGGACCGGTCACCAGGTTTGGTTTAGAACTGTCTTTTCCGGCAGCTTTCATTTTCTCGCGCCACCGCCATTTCATGGCCAGGCCACCGCACATAGCTGCCTCGCTTGAGCCGGTAGTGGAACATCCGATGGTACTCTTACTTTTAGGGGCATTCCATAAATCGGCAATCATATGAACACAACGCTCTTCAATAGCGGCAGTTTGCGGATATTCATCCTTGTCGATCATGTTTTTATCGAGACATTCATCCATTAATTTGTGGATCTCGCTGTCGAGCCAGGTTGAACAGAAGGTTGCAAGGTTCAGTCTGGAATTCCCGTCAATCATCAGTTCATCATGTATGATAGCATAAACATCTGCGCTATTGCTGTCTTTTTCTGGAATTTTGAACTTCGGAACACTAATACGTAAGTCGGTTGAAGCATAAATATCTTCATCGATCTTAGAAATGATTTTTTCTTTTTCGTGGAGTGCCATAATGAGTTTTTTTTATGATGTTTCTGATATTAATTTCTCAAAGTTACATTTTTATTAATTTCAGAAGCATGGTGTTTGAGAGAAGTGAGAATTATTTTTTTTCGTGGGCGTGGTCCATTCTCAGCACGAGTTTCTCAGAGCCTCCCTGGCCGTGTTCCTCGAGATCCATGAACAATCCTTTGTCGGTGAGATCGAGAGGATATGAATTTTCCCAATCGTGGTGCGCGATGGAATGGAGGCGATCCACGATTACATCATCGTGGACTTCAATAGCCAGTTCACGTCGGTCGTCGAAGCTGCCGGGAGCAAGGTTGATGGAGCCCACGATAGCACGAAGTCCGTCGGCCAGCAGCATTTTGCCATGCAGCTTCAGATGTTTCAGTTTGTGGATTTTTACGCCCACGTCGTCCATGATCCTCAGTCCGCCAATACCTTCGATGATCTTTTCTTTTTTCAATGAATGCGGAGGGCGCGCCATAAGATGGATTTTAACGCCACGTTCCCGGGCACGAACTAGACGCTCAATAATAACCATATCCTGATAACGCTCGTTCTGAATAAACAGGGTGTGCTTCACCTCATCAATAAACTGTGCAATGCGCTCGCGGCCGTTAGCGGGGCACCATATGAGATGTGCACTCAGTCCGGGTTTGAATTCCTGTCGGTTCCAGTCAGCGTCGAAACAGTCAATGACTTCCCTGACTCCGTGAGGGTGAGTTGTAGTAACGGCGTAATCGCGGGTTTCTGTGAGATTCTGGGTAGCCCAGTTGAGTGATTTTACATACGCCACTGCTTCATCAACCACCATGGATTTCTCATGGGTGATACCAAAACCGGGGTTGCTGTCTTTAACTTCTATGCCTGCCGCTGTAAGGGCCTTGCGCACGACGTCGTTATCATCCGCCCCATCGCGGCGGGCCGCATTGAGCATTACTCGCACTTTCACACCGCGCTGGTGGGCGGCAATGACGGCATTGAGAAAACCCGGGTCTGAAAAGACAAACATTTTTACCTGCAACGACTTCCTGGCCGTGTTAATCGCATCGAGGAAGGGTTTCGGGGATTCATCGGGTAGAACTATCAGTGAACGTGTCGACATAGGATTTTCAGATTTGGGAAAATGAAGTGGTTCCGGACTGGATGTGGTAAAGCCCGGCATATATTTCATTAAGTATGATCAGTTCGTCATGGCTGCCTTCCTCGGCGATTAATCCACCTTTGAGAACGACAATCTTGTCGGCATTGCGAATGGTGCTGAGGCGATGTGCAATAGTGATGACAGTGCGGCCTTTCATCAGGCGTTCGAGGGCTTCCATGACCAGTTTTTCCGACTCGGTGTCGAGAGCGGCGGTGGGTTCGTCGAGGATGAGGATAGGCGCATTGCGAACAATGGCCCGTGCGATGCCGATACGTTGGCGTTGACCGCCCGAGAGAGTAAGTCCGCGCTCGCCTACCGTCGAATCATATCCATGCGGCATCTGTAAGATGAACTCATGGGCATTGGCCATTCTGGCCGCTTCAATTATTTCCATTGGAGTAGCCCCGGGCCGGCCGTAGGCGATATTGTCGAGTATGCTTCCGGCGAACAAGACAGTTTCCTGCAACACGAAACCGATTTGTTCGCGCAGCAGGTCGAGTTTATAGTCTGTGATATCGAGGCCATCGATCAGTATACGCCCCGAGGTAGGATCGTAATAGCGTGGGATAAGGCTAACAACTGTAGATTTGCCACCGCCGGTAGGACCGCAGATGCCGATGCGCTGTCCGTGTTTTATCGTGAGATTGATATCGAGCAGTACAGGCGATACAGAGTCGTAAGCAAAGGCCACATGGTCGAAAACAATATCGCCACTCAGCTTACCCGGAGTGCGTGCATCGGGTTTTTGAGGAACGATAGTATCAGCATCAAGGATAGACTGGATCCGTTCCATACCGACGGCTGCCTGAGCAATGACATTGGTCATTTTCGCGAGGTCCTGAACCGGTTTGAAGAACTTGGTGAGATACGAAAGGAATACGGTTAGAGCGCCTATGGTCATCGCGTCGCTGAGAATAAGCCCTGCCCCTCGCCAAAGCACAAAGGCCACGCAGAGTGAAACGGTGATTGAAACTATCGGAGAGAGCAACGACTTAACGCGCCGGGCTTTCAGCGCGGCCTGGACGGTTTCCATGCTTACTGCCCTGAGCTTGTCTTCTTCCATGTCCTGTCTCCCAAACGCCTTAACGGAGCGAATTGATTCGAGGCCCTGCTGAACAACGGCAAGAATATCGCTTTGGTGTATGCGTACTTCGTGTGTAGCTTTCTTTACAGCTGTCTTGAAGCGTGCAACAAATAGCAACAGAAATGGCGTCACTCCTACTGCGACAAGAGCGAAATCGAAGTTGAGGTAAAGCATCACGCCAACCATTCCAAAGATCGTAAGTGAATCGATGAGTATGCTAAGCAGGGTCGTTGAGGCGAAGCTCTGGATCGTGGCAACATCAGATGTAATGGTGCTCAAGAGGTTACCGATCTGGTGGGTATCGTAATATCTCAGCGAAAGGCGGTGGAGATGATGGTAAAGTCGTTGCCGGAGATCATTCGCAACATATTGCGCCACGCTCTCGGTATAATAATTGTCGATATAGCCCGCTATTGCCCCGATCACTGCGATGAGTACAGTAGCCGCTGCTGCTACTCCTGCCAACGCGAGTGTTTTCTCGCCGAACGAAAAATCCCGCAACCAGGTCAGAAATTCAGGCAGCGTATGCTTCCCCACCACGTTATCGAGAATGATCTTCAGTGGCCAGGGAGCGGCTATGCTCATGGCTGTTTCAAGTAACATGGCCGAAAATACGATAATGAGCCAGCCATGATAAGGCCTCACCAGTTCAAGGACCAGCCGGGTCATCTTTTTGTCGGGCCGGCCCAAGGGGTGAAATGAACTTTTCTTCTTGGGGGTTAAAGTAATATTACCGGAGTCTTTCACCTGGCTGGATTATCTCTCAAAGATAAAGTTTTTTTGGGTTAAAGCAATTTGTATTTCACAGCTTATTCCCAGGGGCTAAATAATGTCATCTTTTCTGCGCGAAAGTATTTTTAACCTCCAGAACACCAGGCCTGAGAACAGCAGCATCAGTGCAACCATATGAAACAAAGTCAATGCGTTATCGCTGAGTGTCCCCCCTTGCTGTGAGACCGAGATATAAGCCCGCATAAAAGGAGTAGTGGGAAGAAGTGACGAGATTCCCTGGATCATAAATGGGAGCATTTTGAATGGCCATACATAACCGGTGATCAGGAAAAAGGGATAGGATGAAAATGCCATGATTTGCAGACAAAGGAGCTGGGATTTAAAGAATGAGCCGATCCACATGGCCATCGGTATCAGAGTAAGCAGGAATACCATGATTAACAGGCTTAAAGCCCAGGGATTTCCTTTGAGCCCGATATTAAACACCGAGAATGTTATAGTCAGGGCGAAGAGGGCATAGGTGGAAAAGAGGACGAAATAAAACAGTCCTTTTCCGACTAGTCCCTGAAATATTTTTCCACCGCTAAGTGAAAACCAGGCGGGCAGAGTTTTTTTCATGCGTTCTGCCGCCACGCTTCCCGAGAGCCCAATCAGCAGAGTCTGCTGCAAAATCAGCATCAGAAGACCGGGCAATAAAAAAGCGCCATAACTCGAGCTTTCATTGAACATCGGCCGGTAGTCAAGGTTCATTGGCATGGCCTCCTTGAAAGAAGCTGTCTCGTTCATGCCTTTCATCTCGAAATACTGCATCCTTACGCCTGCGCTCACAGCCAGACAAGTCTCGGTTACCGAGGCGATAAGATCGCTTGAGGGAAGAAAACGTGCGGCATTGACAGCTAATATAACGTTCCCCTGCCGCAGCGACAGAACCTTTTGCTCCAGGCCTTTATCGATATAAATAAAACCCTGGCAACCGCCTTCGTACATCAGATGCTGAGCCCGGTCGACCGAAGGTTCAAAAACCACATCGACCATCTGCAGATTGTTTATCTGCTGGATGAGCAGTCGCGACAGACTGCTCTGGTCGTCGTCGACCACAGCCATCTTCACTTTCTCCTCCTCCTTATATGAATAGATGCTGCCGTAAAAAAACAAATACAGCAATGGGGCGATCAGTAGTGTAAGCAACAGGCTGTGATCTTTGCCGATCAGATTCAGTTCCCTCAGAAACACTGATATTATGCCGCGCATCGTTTTCATGTAAGGATGTATTCCTTCCTGATTTTATATTTTAATACAAGGTAAGCAAGGGGGAATGTGAGCAGTGTAAATAACAGTAAAACGCTCATTTCATGAATTGCAAACCTCATCGGAAGCTGCATCTGGTATAGCTTTACAAAACCGTCAAGAAAAGAGGAATAAGGCATCACCAATGAATAATACTGATCAAACCAGGGCATGGCCCAGCGGGGAAAAGTATATCCGCTGAAAACAAATGCAGGAGCGGTGTAAAAAAGTGCAATGTCACTGGCCAGCATGGTGTCGCTTATAACGACCGAGATCAGCAATCCGATACTGATACAGGCAATGGCCAGCAAGGTGAAAAGTACAAAAAAATTAAAGGTAGCCATGCCTTGCCCGATGCCGAAGACAGGAAAGATGATCCCTGTAACGAGAATGAAATTGATCCAGGCTACACTCAGATGAGCCAGCATCTTCCCGGTCATAATATTTATAGCCGATCCTTTGGCGAGGGCATAAAGTTCCTGCAAAGACCCGGTTTTTGATTCGTAGTTGAAAATCAGTACCCCCACCATGATGATGATCATCTGCAGGGCCACGGTGATCAGTCCGGGCACCAGATACCTGAAGTAGTTGTAATCAGGATTAAACAACGGAAGCGTGGTCAGCTTCACAGGTTCCACCAAAGCTATAGCTTTCGAGGGGTTCATCCCGGTTTGAACCAGTTTTTGAAGGCTTATCCCGGCCCCGCCCATGATGATCACTTCCGAAGCGTTCCTGAACAGCATTTTTGCAGGTACCAGAGATGAAGCATTAGTGTATAGGGTTACGTTGACGGGCTGACTGCTCAGGATGTTTTTTTCCATGTTGGCCGGAAAATGCATGGCTCCCATTACCTCCCCCTTGAGGATCACCTTCTCCAGTTCACTTTGGCTTTTTACCTGCCGTATGATATGGATACTGACTGTTTGTTCAAGCAGGAAAGTGAGCTGGCGGGATACGGACGAATGACTTTCATCCCAGATTGCAAAGGGCAGATCTTTTATTTCCTCTTCCTGATAGATAAAGGCATAAAAGAAAAACAGTATGGGAGGTACAACCAGCAGAAGCCAATAAAAGACCGGCAAAGTGAGTATCCTTCGCCATTCCCTCAACGCGATCCGCAGTACCGTCATATTCAGGGAAGGATTAATGAAGCGGTCATTCCGGGACGAAATCCACGAATGGATGATAGGTTTAAAGGTTGAAGTTCAACAGTAAAGGTACGGAGTTCAAATTTTCCGGCTTCTTTTACAGGAACCCAGTCGGCAAATTCGAGTGAAGGTTCGATGTGTGATACCCGGGCGGCAAAAGTCTCCGGTTCGCAGCCGGGCATTGTAAGGTTAAACACCTGCCCGGTAGCGATCCCCTTCATCCTGTCCTGCCTTATGTTGAACCGGATAAACTGAGTCCCTTTCTTCATCAGGGTGATGATGGGATAACCTATCGATACAAATTCTCCTTTATGAATCACGACCGATGAAATGATCCCTTCGCCGGGCGAGAAGATACGGGCATCTCCCGAGATCGACTTCGTAAGCGATAAGGCCTGTTCAGCTTGCTGTACGCCTACTTCTGCCGCCTTGATTAATTCGGGCTGGTTCCCTTTCTGCAACATTTCGAGATTCATTTTGGCCGATTCCATTTCATGTAATGAGGCCTGGTATTGCAGCTGGATAAGATCCCGTTCTTCACCTGAGATCACCTGGCTCTTATACAGGTTCTCGATACGGTCGTTGGTTTGTTTTGCCACATCATTTTGTTTTTGGGCAATCTGATACAGATTACTGGCCATGCCGATCAGCTCCGGACGGGTGCCTTTTCGCAGCAGTTCGAGCTGTATTGTTGCGGCATTAAGGGATAATCTGGCCTGCTCCTGAAAAGAGTTCACCTCGGTGCTGCCCAGCACAGCCAGGAGCTGGTTCAGTTTCACCGTATCGCCTTCGTGAACCAGCAGGGAGTCAAGCTTCCCGGGGATGGTAGAAGAGATGTTGACAAACTCTGCATCGGCCATGCCGATCACGGTTTTTTCTTCCACCGGGCTGCTTCTCCTGAAGAGAAAGAGCAAGGCAACGATCAAAACAACAACCGGGACAAAAATGGTCCAGTATCGTTTTATAAAGTGTTTCATACTTTTTAATTTAGATACTCTGTGATCAGCTGTGAGGTCCCTGTAAGGCTAAAATATTCGGCTAAAGAAATGTAATACCCGAATAACGCGGTATAATATGTTTTTTCAATTTCTTCCTGGATAATCAGGGCATCGTTAAGATCCTTGGGCGATGACATATTATTCCTGCCCCTTTCGCCAATGAGGGTTGTGGTGATCTTAGCCTCCTTTCGGGCGCTGTCGAGGGTTGCGATGTCCTGTTGTATCGACTTCAGCCGGTTCATCGCCACTGCGACTCTGGTATTGATGCCGCTTCGGGTGTTCTCTTCCATTAGTTTAGCTTCTTCGGCCAGCTGTTTTGTGACCTGAACCCGTTTATAATTCTTAAACCCGTCGAACAAGTTCCACTGGAGTTCCAGTCCTATCATCCAGGGCGGGGTAGTTACAGGAAGGTCTTTCTGGTAGAGGTTGACGTTGGCAACCCCAAACAGGTTGGGAAGAAGCAGAGAACGGGCACCTTTGATGTTAGTCCTTGCCAGGTTAGTGTTACTCCCTGCCAGACGAAGCATTGGATTCTGCAATAGCAGGTTGGTTTCGGGCCGCTGCATCGCGGTCTGCCTGTATTTCAGTGAATCCCCGATAGTAAGCAAGGTATCCTGGGGCAGGCCAAGTAGACGGTTCATCTCGGCAAGTGCAATTTGTTTATCGAGAAACGTGCTGTTCAGACTGCCGCGGGCCTGAACCAGCAAGACTTTTGTCCAGCTCTGAAAATAGGGTGGAATAATCTGGTTCCTGACCATTTCGGCCGCGAAATTTTCATTTCTTTCAAAAGCTTCCACAGTTTTTTTATCAATCAGAATCAGAGTGTTCAGATATAGTATCCTGATGTATTGAGCAGCGATAGTAAGTTCTACATCATTTTCGATCAGTTGCTGGTTGATAACTCCCGATTTTAATTCTATTGAAGCTACATTCCTTGCAGTACTCAGTTTTCCGCCCAGCCAGATCGGCTGCCTTAAAAAAAGACCAGCGGTAAAATACTGCTGCTGGCTCAGCTCCGGGTTATAGTCGGGATATGCGGTTTCAATAATGTTTTTGGAAGTATTGTAGATGGCCTGTTGCACCGGCCCCGGCAGGTCCTGACCGGTGATCTGCTTGTACACGGCGTTGGCGGAATACATGCTTTGCGCGGATGAACCAAGAACCACACCGTTTTTTATGGTCTGCAGATTGATCGTAAGTGGATTGCTTAGGTAGTTGTAACCTGCAAGCAGGTCGATTTTGGGGAGGGCCGAGAGTTTTTCGGCGGTCAAAGCGTATTTCCTCGCCTGGACGCTGTGCTGCGATTGCCTGATCAGGAAGTTGTTTTGATGAGCAAGGTTAAAACAGGCCGTTAACGTCACGTCCTGTGCTTCGAGCATGACATCATTACAAATCAGGAACAGGAAATAAACAAACGACAGACTAAGATATTTCATAGTTCAAAAATATGAAATACCTGCAAGCATTCAAGATTTTCGGGAAGATATTGTTGCCTTCTTTGATACCTCCGGCAATCTTCAGTTATTGCAAACCGGAGATTCCCGGCGGGATATGCCGGGCTGTTTAAGTGATACGGGGGATCAGTATTTCAACCTGATCGTGAACTCTCCGGCAGTAGTCATTTTAAGCGTTTTGATATAGATCATACCCTGTTTTTCGAGAGGCATGAAGAACCAGCCAGACTTACAATTCTTATAATCTTCCTCTGTTTTAAAATGCCGGAGTTTTGAACCCTGAGAAGTAAGCTGCCTGGGAACGGAGTTGCCGTGTACCTGGAAAATATAAAAACGCGATTGAAGCTTCCCGTGATAATCCCCTTTTGCCTGGGCTACCTTGATTTCTGTGACCCGGTTCCCGGCATCACATAGTGCAGAAAGACTTGTGAGCACAAACTTTCCTTCCCTGTAATCACGGTTGGAACCTTCGTCTTCGAACATCATGAATTCAGCACCCGGCCCCGGGTACACATCCAGTGTAAGCGTATCGGCGGGGCGTTCATTATCGTAATTCATCTGCTGGTACATCGGGATCACCGAACCTGCCCTCACGAACAGAGGTAATTTATCAAGTGGTGCGGGATAGGAATTCAGCCAGGTTTTTCCTTCGTATACCTTACCATCCCAGTAATCGAACCAACGGCCTTCGGGCAGGTAGATGCTGTCTCGTTTTTCCTCATCGCGGAATACAGGAGCCACAAGGAAGTTTTTGCCGAGAAGGAATTCGTAACGTGGCAGGTTTCCTGCTGCGACAGGGTCATGAGGGTATTCGAGCACCAGAGCGCGCACGGCTGGGACCCCGGTTTCAGATGCTTCATGGCAGAGAGTATACATGTAGGGAGTAAGACGCAGTTTCAACTTTAAATATTTGCGGTTGATGGAGGTGTAGGGTTCGCCATAGATATACGGCTGTTTATCCTTAGGGGCCCAGCCCGACATGGACATGAAAACCGGCGTGAAACATTTCCACTGAAGGTCGCGGGTGAAAGTTTTGTCGCTTCCTGCAAAGATACCGTCAACGTCTCCTGTTGCACAGTTCTGGGCCGAAAGGCCAGAGCCGATAACAGTCGGGATATGCCAGCGGATATAATCCCAGCTTCCTTTCTGATCGCCGGTCCATAAGACCGAATTGCGATGGGTTCCGGCCCATCCGCAGACCGACCAGATAAAACCACGGGCATCGCTGTTTTTCTCAATCCCTTCATAAGCGGCCTTGCAGCCATCGATAGCGAATTTATAACCTTCGCCAACCCAGGCCACATCAAGCTTGCAAAGACGACTGCCATACTGCCCCACTTCCCTGGCTATCTTTTCAAGCCCGTTCTCGGTCCACAGTCCGGTGTGAAAGCCTCTTATCCGTAGTTCATTTACTACCGAATCCAGTTTGGTATAACCGCAGCCGTAACCATCATTGGGAAGAATCCATCCACGAGGCATGTCATTAGCGATATACTGGTCGGCTATCAGTGAAATAACATCAGGTGTCGTACCATTGTGGCCGCTGGTATTATGGCCTTTCTTAGCCCCGCGATTATAGCAGTTCGCATCGCCCATGCCCAGCGCCCAGCGCGGTGGCAGGAAAGGCTTGCCGGTAATATCGGTATAGGCATTAAGGATCTCCTTAAGCGATCCGCCAGCAAAATAATAACAATCGAAACGAGCTTCCGAATGCGACAGCTTCACCGTGTCTTTAAAGGCGTATTCCCCGGGTGCATAGGTGTTCCTTAAAGCCCCGTAACCATTGGTGCTCATGTAAAACGGAGCCGGGTTGGGAGCTCCGCCTTCCTCCCAGTTCCAGTCGATACGCAGGAAGATGGTCTTGTCGCGATGGGAGAATCGGCCATTCTGCATACCGCCTCCGTAAAAATATTCGTTCTCTCCCCGGCTCAGGTATTGCACGGTTTCTTTGCCATAGGTAAGGCAGCGGTTTTCTTCCCAGACCATGGTTTTATTATCCGGCTTATACATAGCAAAACGAAGGGGGTTTTTATAAGCACGAAGGGCGACTGCGGATGTGGTCATAAGGTAATATCCTTCTTTTTCGGCAAACTGAACACCAACCCGGCCTATGGGCTGACTGATCACAATATCGCTCCTGGCGGGGTTCGTGAACATGCCGTCGTAAGCCATTTGAATCCTGAATATGTCATCCCTGCAGAACTCGACATTCACGAGGGCGTGCCTGCATTCAAAAGTGAAAGTCTTCTCCGACCATGTGAAGCCCGTGACCATTCCAAGTTGGTAAGCCCCTGAATACAGTTCCATTGAAAGAGTATCATTTCCCTTCCTCTCATCATCAGTGAGAGCGGTATAGAATTTGATCCTGTGAATGCCGTAATCGGTGAGGTCGGCCGGGGGAAATGCGACTTCAAAAGTGTCGATGACCTGCATTTGCTGCTGATCGCCTAAGGGTACCGTGACTTTTACAGGCAGGCGCTGATCAATCTGCAGATAACAGTCAAACGGCTTTGCCAGAGGTTTCGAACTGAGGTTGACAACCTTAAAACGGAACACGTCGGTACTGGTAAAAGTGTTGCCTGTCTGCTTATGCGAAGGGAGTGAAGAAGACAGGAGATCGGTATCCAAAGCTTCTGAAAGCTCTATGTCATCAACCATCCAGTACCACATATAAATCCCTTTCCAGTAAAACCTCAGGTAGACAGTTTTCTGGAAAGCGGCCGTGGCCGTGATGTTCAGCTCCACTTCCATGGGGTTGGGACAATCGCCTTCGGAGCTGATGCCCTGCCTCACATCATATTCCTTCCAGTCGGTCCCGTTGTATGAAACCCCAACGTAAAGTCCTCCGTCACTGCGGACCTTGCCCCAGTCGTTCCATTTGAAATTCTGCATGAACTTCAGCACCACCGAGCTTTTACCCGAGCAATCGATGGGCTTTGTCTGGAAATACGCGTCCGGCCATATGTTCTTCTTTTCCCAGCGACGGTAATATTTATCAACCTTCACCCCCGGGGCATATTGCATATGAAAACCCCCGCTCTTCGAAGCTACAGGAGGCGCCTGCTGGTCAAAGCCGTATGAACCGGGATAAGGCTGGTTGGTGCAGTCCCAGACAACATTGCTGTCGTTTACAGCTTTGCTGATCCATCCTTCGGGCAGTTTTCCTGCCGAAAAATCCTCTTTCCAGAACACCTTGCCTGAAACCGGGCCGGTTTTCTGCCCCAGAGTCTGCAAAACGGCAAAGAAGAGTAAGGCTGCCGGGAAAACAAATCTTTTCATTTATCTGAGGTTTTATCACTGAGGACTATCACACCGACATTCCCTATATGGTGAGATGTTTCCTTTCTGGAAAACGAATGCCGTTCTTTACGAGTTCAGTATAAATGACTGATAACAACTGACTTTTTGCAATATTCTCAAAGGCAATGTTATGGACCATTAATTTAACCGTGAAGACTAGGGCGAAATCATTGATTTCGGAAAATAATACTTCGGTTTTCTCAGGAACAATGCTTTTCTGGTCCTGCATGCATTTTTGAATGATGTCGATCACAGCGTAAGGATTTGAGTCGTGAGTAGTCTGGATCTTCGTTTCAATCACTCTCTGCTTATTCGAGATGGTCCAGTTTTGCAGGTTTTCCGACAGCAAGGTATTGTTGGGAATTAGTATATCGGCTCCATAATCGGTCGCAACCATGGTTGCCCTGAGGTTTACCTCCTTGACCTTGCATTTTCCATTGCCAAAATCAAGATAATCGCCAACAACAAAGGGCCGTTCAAACACGATGATAAGGCCTGAAACCAGGTTGCTTACCACATTCTGCAGCCCGAAACCGATACCAATTCCAAGGGCACCCAGGAATATTGCGAAATTTGTCAGAGGCAACCCGGATGCCAGAAGTCCAACAATAAACCCCGCACAAAGAATCAGCAGCCTGAAGAGCAGAAGGTAACTTCCAAGCCTGCTTCGTTTATCAAGATTATGATCGTGCCTGGGCTCAAAGGTATAGCGGAGAAGGGAGGCAAATACAAATGCAAGATATACCGAAGCAAAAAAGGCAACAACGCTGAGATATGTAAATTCAGAGCTGCCGATAGTCCTGGTAGTGGTTAAAAAGTTACTGATACTCGTCTTGGCCAGGTCGTACAGGTTCATATTATAGAGATACGCCATAATAATAATAGTGTATGAAACGAAGATCAGCAGGGGCCTGGTTTTTTCATAAGCGAGCCTTGTGTTGATCCTTACCGTTGTCAACTCCTTGTTGAAGTAATAAGCTATGATTTCAAGATAATCAAGTAAAGTATAAATAGCCACCCTGAGGACCATGCTGATGATGACCAGGCTGAAGCCCGATAAGATGAATGATCTGCCAAGAGTATAGTTGCCCCAGACAACCAAAGCCCAGCCTGCAATCAGATGGATCCCAAGGATATATATCAGCAGGCGTACAATTTTTTCGTGCTGAAGATTGTATGTTTTTATATGTCTGACGACAAGATAGAGCGGGATCAGGAGCAAAATGGATAATACATATACGAAGCGGCCTATAAATGTAGGGGTCACGAAAAAATTGATCAGGTATAATACGAGGAATGTAATGATAAGCGTCAGAATCACCGGTTTGTTTAATTGCGGATAGTTTTTTAATGTGAGCATGGTCACAGTAAAAGTGATGCCTATAAAAATAAATTCGAGGAATGCATGGGGGGGATGCACAAAAAGGAAAGGTGCAAGAGCCATCCCCATGATCACGGAAGCTGTTTTAGGAAATTTCTCAAGAAATTTCAGCTTAGCGTCTTTTAGTATTTTATTCTTCCGGTGTTCGTCATTGAACAGTTTGATCGGGATAAGGCAAAGTAAAAACAGAAGGGACCTGAAAATGATGATCCTCCATAACGACATTTCACCGTAGTATTTTATCGATTCGAGGGTTTGCTCAAAGCTGGCAATGACCACATCTCTTATGCCCAATGGATAGAATTCAGGAGAAGCCTGCCATATCGGGGGCAATTCCCTCTTGATCAGGGAAGTCTCCTGCTTCTGCAGTAATTTTGATATTTCAGAATAGAAATGATAAATCTGAGAATGGGTTTCGACGATTCTGTTCTCAATGGCAGTATTTCTTTTTAGGGCAGAAAGGATAAAGTTCTCGGCTGTCTGCTGGCGGGTTAGCAGGCTGGTTACCGGATCTTTATAGTTGATGATGAAAACACTGTCGGACTGGGCCCTGAAAGCGGTTATTTCATGTTTTATCCGTTCGATCTCAAGGGTCTTTTTAACCAATAGCTCATTTAACTTATGGATCCGTCGTTGCCATTTGGAGATGTCATCAAGGATGGTGGAAACCCGCATCTTCATATTGTAAACCGATCGTATGTCGAGAAGATTGGGGGTATTATAAAACGTGTTCCTGAGCATCTCGATGACGACAAGGTGCTCTGCAAACTGATCAAAAAGAGTGATTGAATCAAGGTTGATATCATCACGATAAAGATACAGATCGTTAAGTTGAGTGTAACTTTCATTGATCCACGCAGAAGGATTGGCGAGATACACCGGCTCGATGGCTTGTACCGGCTGGGGTTTAATAATTCCCACCGGCAACTGGGCTGACATATTAACCGCGGAAAAACACAATAAAACAAATACGGGAATCGAGATCTTGTACCGGTGAATCATATGGATATAAATAAGGTGTTATGCAAATTTACTTTTTTCTTCCAACGAAATAAACATTTATTACCACCACCTGATCCCTGAGAGGCGGCACAGTTCCATTCGCGAAAGAAGAAGGTTGTATTCGAACTGAAGACGGCTGAGCTGGGCATCTTTAAAGTTGGTGATGGAAGTGAGCAGGTCGAGGTTGGTGATCACGCCGTATTTATACCGGTCGGAAGCGAGATCCATAGCCAGCTGGGCCTGCATAATGAGGGTATCAGCGCTGGAAAGCTTTTTCTGACTCTTTCGTATTTCATCGAGGGAATTCAGAAGGTCTTTATTCAGGCTTAATTTCTGGGATTCGAGGGCTAATTTAGACGCATTCAGATTGATGGTTGCCAGCTTCTTTTGCAATCCCGGGCGGGAGGCGGGAAGGATAGGAATACTTAATCCAATTCCTACTGAATAGTTAAAGGTCACAGCATCGATCTCGGGCATGAAACCGTTTTTATATCCAAGTCCGGCCTGGAAGTTGAGAAGCGGCATACGAAGACGATTGGCCGAAACGATATCCCATCCGGCCGAACTGATCTTGTCGCCCGCTATCCTGATCTCAGGATTATTTTGCATTGCCAGGGCGAAGATTGAGTCGGTAGTGATTCTGAAAGTGGACTGATTTACGACAGTATCGCTGAGGTAGCCTGTTCCGTTTCTTCCTGTAAGCATACCCAGCATGTTATACTGTTTGCTCAGCTGGGTCTGAAGATCAGTATAAAAATTTCCGGCATTCGTAAATTTTACCTGGGTTGAAACCAGGTCATAAGTCAGTGCATCCCCGTTTTTTACCTTTACATCAATCTGCTGAAGGGTGGAAGCCAGAAGGTTGATCTGCTCCTGTTGAACAAAGAGACTTTTGTTGAGAAAAATAATTGAATAATAGATCTGGGCGACCTGGTAAGCCAGCTGGATCTTAAAGCTTTCAAGATTATCTTTTGATGTTTGCAGATCGCTTTTTGCCTTATTCACCGTGGCTGGGGTTCTCAGGTCAAGGATTGGCTGTGCAAGACTTACAGAGGCATTGTAATTGTTAGCCGGCAGAAAGCTGACATCCATGAACTGACCCTGGCCCAAAGGAAATTGAATCGACGGGGTGGGATACATCCGGCGGTACGAAAGGTCGGCCCCGGCAACCGGCAGATAGCCGGCCTTTCCCAGGCTTACCTTCACTTCGCTCATCTTTACCAGGTCAGCCATTTCACCTACTTTTGGATATTTCTGAAACGACTGGTCAACCAGCTGTTTCAGCGTTCCCGGAACCGGGATCTCCTGGGCTTGCAGATTGTTCGCGAAAACGAAACATGCAATTATATAATATATCGATCTCATGCGATTCTATGGATTAACATTCAAAATTCTTCATTCAATATTCGATGTTCAATATTCGACATTCTAATGCGCTTCCGCCGCCGCGACTGCCTGTTCCCCTCCGATTTTCCTGTTTTTTGTGATGAAGATCAGAGGGAAAGCGATCAGGATAAACAAGCTTGCATACAAGAAAGCATCGAGGTAACTAAGCATGAACGTTTGCTTCATTACCGACCCTTCCATCACCTGGAAGGTCTGTTGCTGCAGGTTTGCTGCAAACGGAAGTTTCGCCTGCAGGCCTTGGTAAATCTGGTTATACCGCTCGGCAAATTGCTGACTGCCGGCATAAATATTGCTGATAAGGTCTATACGGTGTACTGCAACTCGATGAGCCACGTAATTGTTGATAATTGCAATTCCAAAGGATCCTCCCATCTGCCGCATCATGTTGTTCAGAGCCACACCCTGCGGAATATCACGGGGCTTTAGTCCGGCGACAGCCATAGCATTCAAAGGAACGAACAGGCAGGCCAATCCTGCGCCCCTGATCATCAGGGGCAAAGCAAAGAAGCCCGACGATACGTTCAGGTCGGCCCTCGACATCAGGAGCCCAAAGCCCATGAGAGCGATAAATCCTATGCCCACAAAGAGTTTGGGAGACGTGCCTGCCTGAAGTGCCTTCCCGATAAAGGGCATGAAGAACAGCGAAAGTATGGATGCAGGCAACAGGGTCAGTCCGGTTTCATAAGCCGTATATCCAAGTACCCTTTGCAGCATGAGGGGGAAAATAAATACAGAGGTGAATAAAATAAAACCGACAATGAAAGTGAGGAGTGTAGTAAGTGCCAGGTTCCTGTCTTTCAGTATCCTGAGGTTGACTACAGGTTCCTTTTGTTTTAGCTCCCACCAGATGAAGGTCACTAATCCTATGACTGCAATTACAGATAACCAGATAATGAGTTTCGAATCGTACCAGTCTTCGGCTTCCCCTCTTTCGAGTACATACTGCAATGAGCCGATCCCGATCGTAAGCAGGAAAATCCCGCTCCAGTCTATTTTCGGTTTTATGTGGATGTCGAATCCCCTTGGTATAAAGCGGTAGGTGAGGATGCTTGCAAGAATTCCAAAAGGCACGTTGATGTAAAAAATCAGAGGCCAGGAATAGCTGTCGATGATCATTCCGCCCACGGTTGGCCCGAGTGTTGGCCCGAGTACGACACCCATGCCGAACAAGGCAGCGGCCAGACCTCTTTGTTTGCCGGGAAATGTCTCAAAGAGTATGGACTGGGAGGTTGAAAGCAGTCCGCCCCCGCCAAGGCCCTGCACGAAGCGCCACAGCACGATCTGCCAGAGAGAGGTTGACATTCCGCAGAATACCGAAGCAATAGTGAAGATGATGATGGAAGCCATATAATACCGGCGGCGGCCGAAAAATGCAGCAAGGAAGCCTGTCATCGGAATGATGATCACGTTGGCAATGGCATAGGAGGTAATCACCCAGGCGATGTCTTCAATGGAAGCGCCCAGGTTACCTGCCATCTGGTTCAGTGCAACATTCACGATCGATGTGTCGATCAGCTCCATGATAGCAGCCGAAATAGTGGTCAGCGCAATGACAATCTTAGCTGTACTGCTGAGTGAGTGCATCGTTGAATCAGATTGGAACTGAAACGATTACACTCATGCCTGCACGAAGAATATCTTTATATTTTCCTGCATCAAGAATCTCTATCCGAACCGGTATACGCTGGGTGACTTTCACAAAGTTTCCGGTGGCATTGTCGGGAGGAAGGAGTGAAAACCTGGCCCCGGTTGCTTCGGATAATGACACCACTTTGCCTTTGACATCCAGCTTGGGATAACCGTCGATTTTAATTTCTACTATTTGTCCTACATGAATGTTCTTTACCTGGTTTTCCTTGAAATTCGCAATCACCCATTGACTCTCGCTGTTGACAATTGTTACGAGCGGGGTGCCTGATTGTATGAACTGCCCTTCATCGATATTGCGCTTCCCGAGTTTCCCGTCAGCAATGGCATAAATGCGGCAATATGAAAGTTTCAGCCTTTGCTGGTCGATGCGTGACTGTTTGATGTCGGCCTGCGCCTGTGCCTTGCCAACGAGTGAACGAAGGACTTCCAGTCGTGTTTCGGCAACTTTTACGTCCATCTGACTTGTTTCAAGCTGCTTGGTCGTGACATCGTAAGCCGACTGACTGTCGTCGATCTGACGTTTTGTAATGGCATTTCCCTCGAACAATTTTTTATCGCGGTTCAGGTCATTGACTGCTTTGGACTGCCTTATCCGAAGCACTTCGAGGTTTGATTTTGCCGAAGCAAGCGAAGCCTCAGCATTGATAAGCGATGCTTTTGCATTCTCAATATCGGAAAGCGACTGCTTGAAATCGGCCTGCATCTCCCGGAGCTGAAGTTCAAGCTCGGTTGAATCGACAAGCAACAGCAACTGCCCCTTTGTGACCACAGAATAGTCATCTACATAAATCTTATTTACATACCCCGAAACCCGTGAAAGAATCGGGACCAGCCTCATTTCAACCTGGGCATTGTCGGTTTCTTCATGATTTATCGCATGCCAGACCTCTGTTGAAAGATAGACCAGGCCGATGAGAACAACGGTGCCGATGATAATACGGGGGAATATTTTCTTACCGGATTTTCGTTCTTTTTTGGATTCAATGTCCATGTAATAGAATTTTTATATTTTTGCAAAAGTAAACTAAGTTGACGATATGTCGACAATCAGGTTGACTAAAATGATTTAAAAATTTACCATGCTTTCAAAGCCGTTAAAAAAGAAAATGCTAGCCAAAAAAACTTCCAAGGAGGAGAGTTTTGGCAGGCAGATTTATTATTTGTACCGTTACCTGGTTGTGTGGGAAGACGATCTGGGGAACAGACTTGATCTGAAGTTTCTGGGTCCAAGTCATATTCATCTTTTGTTCACTATTGGGCTGGATGGAGTGTCGAACAGTGAAATGGCCCACAGGGCGAGGGTTTCCAAGCAGGCTATGAGCAAACTGGTTCAGGAAATGCTGAAGCATGAACTCATCACCATTCATCACAACCGGGACGACAGCCGCTGCAATATCATTTCCCTGACAGACAAAGGCGGAAAAATTTTGATGAAAATCTGGGAAGCCAACAAAGAGCTGACGGCCGAATTTGAAAAACGGCTTGGCAAAGTGAAATCAAAACGACTGCTGGCTTTAATGGCTGAACTGGTTGAATCGCTTGAGACGGATCAGGCAATTAAATAGAATGGCCCGTCATTCTTTCATTAAATTCATGTTCGTTCATAGTTTCCATCTCCTTAAGCGATTCGGTGATGTTTTGTACTATATATTTTTTTTGTTTCTGAAAGTGGATGAACATGGCTGCAAGGTTCACTCCGGCTTCAATACCCATCGGGTTGCGGGTGATAACGGTAAAAAACATCTTCCAGTAATGTAGTCCGGTTTCCTTCGAAAATCCCACTTTCCGGCAAACCCGTAAAAATGAGCGCATGTAGATAAGCCATGTAGAGAACGATGGTTTATGCCGGTACTTTGGCCTGATTTTCACTGCCGTATAAATAACCCGCCGATAATAATTTGCAGGTGTGTAAACCGTTTTAAGGATCTCTGCATAGTTTTTAAAGATCTCTGAGCGGGGGATCAGCGTGGCGAAGTTGATCCCGCTGGTAGTCTGGTCTATATCGGTTGCGCTGACATTCTTTGCCAGGAGATGGAACAACCTCCCTTCAGCCTCCAGCCGGCGTGTGAGCTGGGTTCTGGGCAGAGCGTAAAGCAGCCCGATCATAGCCATGCATATCCCCGACTCCTGAATGGAATTGATCATGTTTGCGGCGATGTTCCTGCTTTCACTGTCGAACCCCACGATATAACCGCCGTTGCTTACCATACCATAAGAGAGGATCTTGTTAACGGCATCTGCCACAGGTTTATTAACGTTCTGGTTTTTCTGGTTGAATAAAAGGGTGTCGTTCTCAGGCGTTTCTATTCCAAGAAAGACATAGCGAAAGTCGCAATCCTGCATCAGCTGCAGCAGTTCATCGTCATCAGCCAGGTTTACCGAGGCTTCGGTTGTAAAGAAGAACGGGTATTTTCTTGACTTTGTCCAGGATTTGATTTCCCTTAAAAGTTCTTTAACTTTTTTCTTGTTGCCGATAAAGTTGTCGTCGACCATATCGATATGCCCTCGGTAACCCAGGTCGTACAATGACTGGAGCTCTTTAAGGATCTGTACGTTCGTTTTAAACCTGGGTGTTCTTCCGAACAGTTCGATCACATCACAGAATTCGCAGTTGAAAGGGCATCCGCGTATAAACTGCATACCAATCATGATATAGTCGCGGAAGCGGATGAGATCATAACGGGGGATCACCGATTCGAGCATATTGGCCCGCTCTTCAGATTGATATATTCCGGATGTTTTTCCGTCCCGGAGGTCCCTGAGGAACATGGGAATGGTGATTTCACCTTCACCCAGAACAAGAAAATCGGCTTCACCGTAAAGGCCTGGCTGGGACGTGGGATCGGGTCCGCCTACAACTACTAAGCGATCAAGGTTATGTGCCCTGTGGATAAATTCAAGCATGCTTTTTTGCTGTGGGAGCATGCCCCCGGTGCAAACAATATCGGCCCAGAGAAGATGCTCATCGAGCAGAGTTTCCACGTTTTCATCAATCAGTTTAAAGATCCAATGCTGTGGAAAAAGGCCGGCCACCGTGAGCAAACCTAGAGGGGCAGCTGGATACCGGGCGCCTACAATGTCGCAAACGTCCTGATAATTCCAAAAACTAAAGGCAGAAAATTTTGTCTGTACAAGCAAACATCGGGTAGGCCCCCCGTACAAATCTATCATTCAATTTTTTCTTAAAGAAAAAGTGTGCAAAGATACGAAAAAGATACGATGTACGATGTACGATGTACGATGTACGATGTACGATGTACGATGTACGATGTACGAAGGGGGGTATGAGGATTAGAACGTTATCGGCTGCTTTTCTTTAGCGCTTTAATCCTGTACGTCACACCCCTGGTATCGGTGAGGATTATAAAATAAACTCCATCATTTTTATTGCCCAGATAGAACGGAAAAGAGCCTGAAATATTATTGAGATTGCCCTCTTCAAACACTATGCCGGCTGAGGTAACAATTTTGTACCGGAAACTATTCCCATCGGGGAGTGAAACATTCACTTTACCATCGGTTGGCACAGGGAATGCAGTAAGACCCTTACACTCTGTTGCCGACCCGGCCGATGCAGGGTAATCAACGCAACCCACTATACTGAATTCAGCCGCCGAAGCCCAGGGGTTGCCGTTAACTTCCGATAGCGCAACGAGGCGGAAATATCGTCCCGGCATCGCGGTGTCAAGGACAATAGTCTGGGGAGCGCTGGTATTGTCAAACTGACCGGTTTTTACCGGCAGACCCCAATTCAGTGTATCTGTGCTGATATATAACTGATAATTTTTAATGCGGCCATTTTCACCTTCCTGCCTTGTGAGGTAAGTAAATTTGTGAATCCAGTAAAGTTGTCCCAATCCTATCTGAAGCTCATGTGGGTATGGAACGTCGCCGGTACTCCAGCAGGTATGCCAGATGGTTGAGGGATTATTGTCAAAACTCATGGTGGCATAGCCCGGGTCATTTACTTCTTCACTGTCTACATAAATAAGAGACCACAGGTCTTTGGGCAATTCAGCAGGATTGTTGCAGTCGTAAATCGAAGGACAGGTTGTTGCGCTGACCATGGATGGAACAGACTTCGTATATGTCTGGCCGTTTTGGGTAACCGTAAGGCTAACATCGTAGGAGCCTGGATTTCCCAAAACGACTTTAGGATTACGCACATCCGGGTTTTCAAAAAATGCCGGTGCAGGGCTTATACTCCAATGCCAGCTGGCGCCGGTATGGTTAAGAATTGAATGATCATCAAAATACAAGGTGTCGGTCATGCATTCGTAATGGGCTTTTTCTATCCAGGGATTAACGATAGGCGTGAAATCCGGTTCCATCATAGGCGATTCCCAAACCCCGTCATTCCCGGCAACCCGGAGTTTACTATCCCTGAAGAACGGCAACGCGAGGTTCACGTATGTTCCCGCGGGATATTTGTTTTCAAAAGCGGCCCAGTCGTTCATCCCATCCTTGCGGTAATAAACTTTCGCTTTATTGCCGTTTGTTGCATTGGTAAACAGGTACACCAGGTCCTGATCAGAAGCTGAAGGTTGAACAACCATGCATTTCATATAATCCACAAGGCTGCCGGTCCAGTCTGTCCATGTATCGCCGCCGTTTACCGATCGGTAAACCTTTCCTATATCGGCCGACCAGGTTCCGTTCTGAAGGCAGGCGTAGATCACATTTTCATTATATGGAGAAACAGCAAAAAAAAGTTTGCCCTTCCAGTTGGAGTTTCCATAAGGAGCCGAGGTGAGAGAAGGTTTTAAAGTCCAGCTGGCACCGCCGTCGGTACTTTTATACAATCCCCTGTTCACGATATCGGCATAGAGCACATCCGGGTTGCTGTAACTTATCTGCAAATACCTCACCCTGTCGGGAAAATTGTAAAGCAGATCCCAGGTCACACCCATATCGGTACTTTTCCAGAAGCCTGTTCCTTCGCCCAGAAATACGGCACCATAGTAATTCGGATGAAATACCATGTTTCCGCGGCGTCCGCCATATTCATCCATATTCGGATATTTGCTGAAGATAAAGCGGCCATCTGGTTTCCCTTCGGCAGTTTCAGGCAAGATCCATCCATTTCCCAGGTCGTTAAAAGCTACATGCCGGCTTTTGCCTTGCAGAACCCAGCCTGTAGGAGATTCGGCCCCGCCCATCCGCAGGGCTTTAGGCTGGTAAAAACCGGCTATGGCCGTATTCCCGTTATGATACCTGCCACCAACAACGATATCTTCATTCCAACCCTGGTCAAATCCCCACATATCGGATCCGGTAAGACCATTGATTCTGACTGAATAGTTTGCTGCGGCAGTAAAATTATCGGTACTGAGGTTCATCCCGCCGTCGGTCGAAACCCAGGTCTCCCCGTTTGGGAGCATCCTGATGTCCTGGATATCGGGATGAATACTGAAGCTCCCCGAATACCCCCCAACCGCAGTAAAACTGCCGCCTCCGTTGGTTGATTTGTAGAGTGTGCAAGTGCCAGCCAATATTGTATTCGCATTGTTTGGTGAGACATCCAGAACCAGGTCGAAATATCCCTGACCATTGTCCATAGGGAAAGTACTCGTTTGGCCCGTTGCTCGCACCGTCCAAATCCAGCTGCCGGAAACCAGGGTTCCTTTCATCAGGTAAGGAGTGTTATTGGCGCTTAGTAAAAGGGCCAGAAGGTTATCCGGGCTGGCGGGTGTCATAGCCAGCAGACCTCCGCTTGATTCAACTATAGTGGAAGGGAAGGATACCATCGGTTGGAAAGATAAACCACCATCGGTCGATTGTATCATCGAAAAGTTTCCGGATGCCTTGGTCAGGGCAAAGATCTGTGAGTTGTCGTTTGGCTTGATCTCTGCATCATACACCGGGGCCGTCCATTTCCGGTCCCATGACAATCCCCCGTTGGTGCTGAGAAAAAGGCCGTTAGCTGAAGCGGCCAGTATTTTCTGGGGATCCGAGGGGTCGATTTTCAGACGGTCGGCATAAAAAAGGTTGCCGGCAGCTAAAAGAGGCGCCCATGTGCTGCCACCGTCGGTGGTCTTGTGCACCTGGTTCCCAGCTGCCACGAAAACTTCAGAGGAGTTTGACGGATTCACGGCGACCGCTGTAACAGATCCGCCAAAATAATAGGCCGGGGCCTGCAACATCCAGTTCAATCCTTTGTCGGTGGTTTTATTCACAAACCCGGTTTCGGTGCCGCAATACAAAATGTTGTTGTCGGAAGCAGCCACGGCGAAAGAATATACATTGGCCTGCCAGGGACAGGACCCTGGAGCTGAGGAAGAACCGGATTCGTTGAGCCAGAAAGTTTCTTTGGGCCCTAAAAAGGTCCAGTCGGAATTTGTTGATGGGGAGTTGATGGGATGACCTGCATTTGTTGATGGGGAGTTGATGGAATGACCTGCGCTGGCTTGGGTGTTTCTAAGGGTTTTATAATATTTCTCCAGGTCAGGTAACACGATACGGCCATCCGCCAATACATACGATTCAACAGCCCGCCGCCAGATCTTAAAATACCGGATTATGGCGTTTTTTTCCGAGGGATGCTTTGCAATCCAGACGTCAAACTCACGGATAATGTCATTATAATTGACCGATGGCTGATACAGCATCTTTGCCCAGTAGGGGAAGTCGTTGCTGTATGCGGGTTTGTAACTCTTGTTTATCCCCGGCAATTCATCAAAGGGCGTGTACTGTTTTTGACCTGCAGCAGACAGGGTGTAAAAACAAAACAAAACTGCAGTCAGCGTTTTCCACAAAATAGTTTTCACGTTAGGCTTTTTAAAACAGTAATCAGAGATCAAAAGTACTTTACAATCCTGAATAATTGATGAAATATTATACCCCGCCCATGCCCGGAAATGGTTTGACAGGATTAAATAATAACTTTGTATCAATCAAATAAAAACCTGAAACATGAAAATTGGATTTATCGGTCTTGGCAAAATGGGCTTTAATATGGTTCAGCGCTTATTAAATGATCATCATGAAATAGTAGTGTGGAACAGGTCGCAGGGAGCGGTGGAGGAAATTTCAAAAAAGGGCGCTATCGGGGCTGCTACTGTAGAAGAACTTACAAACAAACTTCCGGGGCGAAGGATTGTCTGGCTGATGGTCCCGGCCGGTAAACCGGTCGACGAAAACCTTGATCTCCTGCTCACTTTGTTAAACCAGGGAGATATCATTATCGACGGAGGAAATTCGTACTGGAGAGATACTCAGGCCAGAGCCGTGAGAGCTGCATTAAAAGGCGTAAATTATATTGATTGCGGCACCAGTGGCGGTGTATGGGGATTGAAAAACGGGTACTGCCTGATGTACGGTGGTGACAGGGAAGCTGCGGAATATGCAGAACCTTTATTCAAATCACTGGCCCCGGAACACGGCTATGTTTATTGCGGAGTGTCCGGAACGGGACATTTGGTGAAGATGGTGCATAACGGGATTGAATATGGTATGATGCAGGCTTTCGCCGAAGGTTTCGAAATACTCGAAAAAACCACATTTAACCTCGATCTGCCGAAAATTGCTGATGCCTGGCAATATGGCAGTGTAGTTCGTTCCTGGCTGCTGGAACTGGCTGTTGATGCCCTTAAGGAAGACCCTAAACTCGACCGCCTCGAAGATTATGTGCAGGATAGTGGCGAAGGGCGCTGGACCGTGCAAACGGCCATAGATTTTGATGTGCCTGCCCATGTGATCACGGCTTCTCTTTATAATCGGTTTCAATCGCGTCAAACGGAATCCTTTGCAATGAAAATGCTTGCTGCTCTCCGTAACCAGTTCGGAGGCCATGCCGTAAAAACCAAAGAGTAAGAGAAAATGAACAAAACCGATAGTCTGATCTATGTGATCTTCGGGGCTTCCGGCGACCTTACGAAACGAAAACTGATCCCGGCCTTGTACGCACTTTTTGTGCAGAAATTGCTGCCTGAGAAGTTTGCTCTTATGGGCGCATCCCGTTCCCTGCTCACAAATGGTGATTTCAGGGAAAGTATGAAAGCAGCCATACATGAGTTTAAAGAAATTGATGATACGTCAGGTATTGACGAGTTCCTGAAAAAACTTCATTATACGGCTGTCCGCTTCGATGACGTCTCCTCATACCTTGAACTGAAACAGGGGCTTGAAAAGTTGCGTACAATGTCAAATATTGGGGGAAATACACTTTTTTATCTTTCAACGCCTCCCAGCTTGTACGGGATAATCCCGCAACATCTTTCGGCTGTGGGACTTCATCGGCAGGATGATGGCTTTAAGAGGCTGATCATCGAGAAACCTTTTGGCTACGATCTGGAATCGGCCATATCTCTTAAAAACCTGCTGCTGAAGGATTGGAATGAAGACCAGATATTCAGGATCGACCACTATTTAGGCAAAGAAACCGTTCAGAATCTGCTGGTTACACGATTTTCAAACGGGATGTTCGAACCCTTGTGGAACAGGAATTATATACATCATGTTGAAATTACTTCAGCTGAAAGCATTGGGGTTGAAAAGCGCGGGGGGTATTTCGACAGTTCCGGTTCCCTTCGTGATATGGTGCAGAACCATCTTCTGCAGGTTACTGCACTTACCGCTATGGAGCCGCCTTCATCCCTTGACTCTTCCGCCATCAGGAATGAGATATTAAAAGTATTACAGTCATTAAGGCCTATACCCAGGGAAGACGTTGGAAAGGTCGCCATTCGGGGGCAATACCTGTCGTCGACAATAAAAGGCAAGCCAATACCCGGCTACAGGGAGGAAGAGGGCGTTGCTGCAGATTCTGTTACTGAGACTTATGCAGCATTGAAATTTTATATCGACAACTGGCGCTGGGGCGGAGTTCCGTTTTATATCCGTACCGGCAAGCGGCTGCCGACACGTGTGACCGAGGTTGTTATCCATTTTAAAGCTACTCCCCATTTCCTGTTTTCGGGCGACAAGTACCGGCAGGCATGGAATCAGCTTGTTATCAGGATACAGCCTGATGAAGGGATCCTTTTAAAATTCGGGATGAAAACACCGGGTGCCGGCTTTGAAGTGCAGAATGTAAACATGGATTTCCATTATAAAGATCTTTCAAATCAAAGAATCCCTTTGGCTTATGAAAGGCTTATTCACGATGCGATACAAGGCGATGCCACATTATTTGCAAGGACAGAAGAAGTGCTTGAGGCATGGAAATTTCTCACTCCTGTAATTGATGCATGGAAAAACCCTCAGGAAGTTCCGCTTTACGGTTATCCTGCAGGGACCTGGGGTCCTCAACAAGCCGATGGCCTGATTGAAGGCCTGGGCATGTCATGGCGATATCCTTGTAAAAATCTTTCTGATGACGGAATTTACTGCGAATTGTAAGGATGGCTGATACGATAAAGATATTTGAAACTGTGGATGAGTTAGCCCTGTATTTTGCTTCCTTTCTTGAAGCGCGCATAAGGGAAACACCAGAAGACACCACTTTCTCATGGGTATTATCCGGGGGGGCCACACCAGCACTTATTTTCAGGGCGGTCGCTTTAAACTGCAGGGAAAGCGTTGACTGGAATAAAATTAAGGTGTTCTGGGGCGATGAACGATGTGTTGGTCCTCAGGATGAAGAAAGCAATTTCAGGATGGCCAGGGAGAACCTGCTGGAACTGCTTCCCATTCCATGGTATAATATATTCAGGATCCATGGTGAAAATGATCCGGCAGAAGAAGCGGTGAACTATTCCGAGCTCTTTGCCCGGCAGGTGAATTCATATATGGGCATTCCAAATGCCGATCTTGTCACGCTCGGGCTCGGAGAAGACGGCCATACCGCTTCTGTTTTTCCTGGCGGCGCAGACCTCTTCAGCAGCCATCAGCTTTTTGATGTTTCGGAACATCCTTTAACGAAACAGAAACGGATCACAGCATGCGGAAAAGTGATCAACAATGCGAAAACCATAATAATTCTGGCTCCCGGAGAAAATAAGGCCGGCATGGTTGCCCGGATATTAGATGAACAAACCGGCTGGGAACAGCTTCCTGCTGCCTGGGTTCGACCCGAAAAAGGCGAAAAGATCTGGTTACTTGACAGGAAATCAGCATCCAAACTAAAATCAAATACAAACAATGAAAAACCAATTGACTGAATCACTGGTATGGAAGTCGCTGCAAAGCCATTTTCAGGAGTTAAAAAACACTTCCCTCAGGACACTTTTCGCTGAGGATAACAAAAGAGGAGAACAGTTTAGTATACATGATCTGGGAATATTCTTCGATTATTCAAAACACCGTATCACAACCGAAACTATTCGCCTTTTAACACAACTTGCAAAGGAAAGAGGACTTGCCCGGGGGATAGAAGCCATGTTTTCGGGAGAAAAAATCAATATCACCGAGAACCGGGCGGTGCTGCATACAGCTTTACGCGCACCCAAAGGATCTGTTGTCATGGCGGATGGCAGGAATGTAGTTCCTGATGTACACCAGGTATTGGAAAAAATGAGCGATTTTGCAAACCATATCCGCGGCGGCCAGTGGAAAGGCTTTACAGGCAAGCCCATCAGAAATATCGTGAACATCGGCATCGGCGGGTCGGACCTCGGCCCGGTGATGGCGTACGAAGCACTGAAGTTCTATGCTCAGCACAACCTCATCTTCCGCTTTGTGTCGAATGTTGACGGGGATGATTTTGCCGAGGCCGTAAGGGATCTGGATCCTGAAGAAACCTTGTTCATCGTTTCCTCCAAAACCTTCACTACCCTCGAGACCATGACCAATGCACGCACTGCAAGAACCTGGCTGTTGGGGAAGCTTGTCAGCGAAAGTGCAGTGGCCCGTCATTTTGTGGCTGTTTCAACCAATGAAAAAGAGGTGAGCAGCTTTGGCATCGATACCCGAAACATGTTTGGCTTCTGGGACTGGGTAGGGGGAAGGTACAGCATGGATTCAGCCATTGGATTATCGACCATGATAGCGATAGGACCGGAAAATTTTTATGCTATGCTGGATGGCTTTCACCAGATGGATGAGCATTTCCGTACTACTCCTTTCGAACGGAACATCCCCGTGATTATGGGTCTTCTGGGCATATGGTATATTGATTTCTTCAATGCCCAGACACAGGCTGTATTGCCGTATGATAATTACTTCAAACGTTTCCCTGCTTATCTTCAGCAGCTTACGATGGAAAGCAACGGCAAGCATGTGACTCTCGACGGTATGAGAACAGATTACCAGACCGGAGCGGTATACTGGGGTGAACCCGGAACAAACGGACAACATTCTTTTTACCAGCTCATACACCAGGGGACTTCCATAATTCCCTGTGATTTCATTGGTTTCAGAACATCCCTGAATGTTCTTCCCCTTCATCAGGACTACTTAATGGCCAATATGATCGCTCAGGGTGAGGCCCTCGCTTTTGGTAAATCCGCCGAAGAAGTAAAAAAAGAAGGTGTTCCCGATCATCTCGCCCCACATAAGGTATTTGAAGGAAACAGGCCGTCTACAACATTTTTCATGGAAAAACTTACTCCGGAATTTCTTGGCCGGCTGATTGCCATGTACGAACATGCCGTGTATACCCAGGGCGTGATCTGGGGTATCAATCCCTTCGATCAGATGGGTGTTGAGCTGGGGAAAGTGCTTGCCATGAAGATCATTCCTGAGCTACAGGACAAAAGCAAGCCACTTCATCACGACAGTTCGACCAACAGCCTGATAGCGTATTACCGGGGTTAGAATACAGGCGCCTGGCAGGTTCTGACATTAAACGCTGTGGTCCTGGCCGAGATGAGCTCTGCAGTTGTTGCATAAACCGCGGTCTTTCTGGTCTATATCTTCCACGTATGTGCTGGAGCGCATTACACAGACAGGTGTTGTACAATGGATTAATCCAAAAGTGTGACCCAGCTCGTGAATCACTTCTTTTGTAAACCGTTCAAGAAGCAGCTTGTCGTCGGGCTCTATGCCATACCGCTCGTTACTTAAACGATAGAGCGAGGCAATTCCGGTTTGTCCGTTTAACAATGCCTGCCCGAAAATATAGGTAAGAATGGGGATGAAAAGATCGACGCTGAATAATCCTATGGTTTTCAAAGCTGTTTCATTGGAGATCGCGTTAACAGCTGTTAGGAGTTTGTTCCCGTTATACTGTCTCCTTGAGGCGTCGAAAAATTCGTTCAGGTCAAGATGTGATTCTTTTACGATGACAGGATAAGTATACTCCCGTGTTACTGCCTGAGCTATTTCCTCAAGAAAATGTTTCCCTAAATACCCAAAAGAAATCAAGGTGATATTTTGTTGAGTCATTCGGAAAAGGTCAGGTTAATAACTTAAAGCGAAGCTGCTTGTTTATTCCTCAGGCTTTAAATCGTATTTTTTGATCTTGTTATACAGGGTCACCCTGTCGACTTTCAATGCCTTTGCCGTGCGGGTGATGTTCCAGCTGTATTTGTTCAGGATCTGCCGTATGAAAGACTTTTCGAAATCATCAAGGCTTTCGATGGAATTATCGATCATGTCTTTTCCAAAAGGCAGGTCTTTCAGAGTGATTTTTTTCCCGTTTCCAATCACGATAGCCCGTTCGATCATGTTTTCAAGTTCGCGTATATTCCCCGGGAAGGGGTATTCCCCAAGACGTTGCATAGCCGCATCATCGATGGTGATATGCGGCTTGTTCATGGTTGTACAGTATTTTTTAATAAAATAATCGACCAGCAACGGGATGTCTTCAACCCGCTCCCGGAGTGGTGGTATGCTAATATTCACAACATTCAGCCGATAGTAAAGATCTTCTCTGAAGATACCCTGTTCAACCATGCTTTTAAGATCCCGGTTGGTAGCGCAGATGACCCTGAAATCAGAAGATGTTTCTTTGTTACCGCCAACCCTCACGAATGTTTTTGTTTCCAGAACGCGCAGCAGTTCAATCTGCATTTTGGAAGATATTGTTGCGATCTCATCAAGAAAAATCGTTCCGCTGTCGGCCATCTCGAACCGGCCTTTACGGTTATACATGGCCCCTGTAAAAGCTCCCTTCTCATGTCCGAACAGCTCGCTTTCAAGAAGGCTTTCGGTGAGGGCCCCGCAATGTACGCTCACAAGCGGATAATATTTTCGGGAGGAATTGGCATGAATAGCCCGGGCAATTAATTCTTTTCCAGTTCCGCTTTCACCGGTAATAATAACCGAAGAGTTACTTTGTGCCACGCTCTCGACCTGCTTCAGCACCTTTTTCATGGCTTCACTGTTCCCGATCAGGTCTTCTACATTATCAAGTGAGCTTACTTTGTTTTTGAGTGTTTCGTTTTCCTGCGATAGCTCGATCTGTTTTGAGGCATTCCTGATCAGATGCGAAAGGTCATCGGGATCAAAAGGTTTTGTAACATAATCATAAGCCCCGTCTTTTAAGGCCATCACAGCCGTATTTACACTGGCAAAGGCCGTCATCACAATAACAATGGCATCCTGCTTTAAGGCTTTAATGCGCCTGAGCATTTCCAGCCCATCCATGCCTGGCATTTTAATATCGGCAAGGATGATGTCATACTGAGAGGACTCTATCAGTTGCAATGCTTTCCTGGCATTTTCAGCAACTTCCACCTGGTAGCCGTCTTCCACGAACCAGTTATTTAAAGAATCCCTTACCGATTCTTCATCGTCAACGATTAATATTGATATCTTTCTGGCCATTCTGTGGTCTTCTTAATTTTTAATCAAAGGGAGTGTTATGGAGAACGTTGTACCTTGCGCTGGTTCAGATTTTACCTGTATCTTCCCGTTGTGGCTCTGCATGATGCCATGCACAATCGCAAGCCCCAGACCGATCCCGCTGGCGTTATGCTTGGTAGAGAAAAACGGTTCGAAAATATGGGGGATGTCATCCACCGATATTCCGATACCGTTATCAACTATTTCAAATCGTACAGTTTCTTCGTTTGGATTTAGTGTGCGGATAATGATCTCCCCGTTCTCATTCAATGATTCACTGGCATTCACGAGCATGGCCACGCAGGCTTGTTTGATCTGGTTTGGACTGCAATAGATGAGATCGGAAGTGGCGGTAAAATCAGAATAAAAATTAATGTTTGCAATTTTAATAGGATGGCTCATTAATTCATAGGTCTCCTGTAGTATTTCGTGAAGATGCCTGGGCTCAAAATCCTCCTGGTCTTTTTTCGAGAATTCAAGCAGGCCTTTTACAATCTCACCGCAACGTTTCGCCTCACTCTCGATAAGCTTTAAATGTTTCAGCATGGAATCGCGCTTGCTGGCATATAATTCCGGATTACTCAACTGCTTGTAGATAAGCTTGGTATAGATGAGAATGCCAGATAGGGGATTATTAATTTCGTGTGCAACCGAGGATGACAGCTTCCCAAGAGAAGCGAGGCGCTCAATATGAATCAGTTCATTTTGTGCGGAGCTTAGCTCTTCTGATTTTTTCTGGACCTTATATTCCAGCTGCTGTGACCAGTTTTCCAATTCATTTGTAGCGGCCTGCAGATTATCGAGCATGTCGTTAAATGCCTGTGAAACCATCTTCATGTCGTCGAGCTGATTGGGCATGATCTCTACGCGTGTACTTTTATCCCCGTTGGCTACGGCAATACTGGCTTTAACAAGGGCATTCAGGGGTTTTTTGATCCGCTGACGGGTAAAGAAAATCAGAAATCCAACCAGAAAAAGAGTTGTGAAAATGGCCAGCAGAAAAAATTCGGTTGAAGATTTCTGCACGGCGGCATCAAGATCCGACAGAGGGATCTTGATGATAAGGGAGCCGAGGATCTCATCGCTTACTTTATGAGCGTGACAGGAGCTTTGATAGCAGGATTTCTCGTTAAGGATAGGTAACTTGATCAGCAGATGCCGGCCTTGGTTATCGTTATGGTTCATCTTGCAATCGCTTCCAACGTCGATGATCTTGTAATGCTTCCCCTTGCTCGGAAACATGGCTTTAAGGTTGCTGTGGCAGCTGAGGCAATTCGGGTTGCTGTGATTGTTCGTTGTGTCGGAAGGGATTGAGGAATAAACCAGATTATCCTGACTGTCGTACATGTTAACCTCATCGATACCCGGCATGGTATTGATGATGTCGAGGGTATTCTGCAAAGTGCTTTTATCGTTCTCGAGCATGGAATGATACAATGATCCGCCAACAATGGAACCGATATTGTTTCCATTCTGACGGATCACAGTATTGAGGTATTCCTCATTAACGGAACGAAAAATGATACTGAATGAAACGAACAGAAAAACGGAGGACGCAAAGATGATAAGCACAACCCGGCTATAGATAGAAGAACGGAATCTTAAGTACTTCCTGAATATTGACTTTCCTTTGCTATCCGTATTCATTGGTTTATTTTCACTGCAATATACCAAAAAACGGCGATATGACGTACTATGGATTTAAAAATTCCTTCTGGAAATCATGCCATACCCCCTCGGGCAATTCTGGAAGTATATGATCTCTTAGCTCGCCACCGTCCTGCAAAGCGACCATGGAGGCTTCATCTGAGTATTTGGGCATCGCTGAAGCGAGGAAATCCTTAAACCGCAGCAGTTCCATCTGGGACCAGTCGCTTGCGGCATCAGCAATATAATACGAGCTTGTTTCGGCTTTCCAGTTAGTCGGTTTTATTTTATACAGCCAGCCCGATTCAAACGGATCCTCGTTTAATATTTCGGGATTGTCGGTAAGGGCAGGGTTTGCACCAACCACATTTCCTGAAATCGGAGAAAACAGTTTCAGCAGTCTCCCATCATGATCAATTTCGGTCATCGCTTCACCTTTGGCAATGAGTTCACCCGGCTTTTTCAGGAAATTCACGCTGACTTCACCTGTTATATGAAGCATCAGATCATCAAGCCCTACATTGGCAAGACCCGATTTTGAAAGGTGAGCCCAGGTATGGTTTTCGCTGTAGTATACTCCCTGGGGGACTTTTAAAATTTTACTGCTAAGAATACCCATTGCCTTCTGAAGCTGTCGTTTAATTTTCACTTTCCTGTTCAGAACAACAGAGAAAGGAATAAGAAGAGCCAGGAATGCGATGATGATTAAATATTCCATTCCTTTTGTTTCAAAAATGTTGTAATAACTGAATCCGTCCATAACTTTAATATTTACGATTTACGATTTACGATTTACGATTTCTATTATCTGCCATCTGTTATCTGTTATCTGTTATCCGATGATGCCCAGGAGGGTGAATCGCGCAGCACAGGCATACGGTTGATGACCCACCTGAAAATCCATATTTCAGTAAAGATTACTGTAAGCGTTACAACCACTTCCATCCAGGAAGGAACGTAATGTATTGCGGCATCCCATCTGAAGCCGATCACCGTTACATTGAGCCGGTTAAGGATTACCCCGAGCATGGTCAGAATAGCGGCTACGCGTATCATTAAAATGTTGTTCCGCCTGTAGCTGTAGTAAAAGAGTATCATGGGCAGCAAGACAAAGCCAAACATTTCAAGCAGATACCAGTATCCCATGGGAGTATTAAGCAGGTCCCAGTGTTTTTCATGAATAAAAACCAGAAGCTGCAGAAAAAAATATGCAAACATAGTTCCGGCGCAGATTTTTGATAAACCAGGGATGATTTTGTTCCCGGCCCGGTGATCTTTGTCGCTGATCTGTGAGGAGAATACTTTATGCGTAATGGAGCCTTCGAAGATGACCATTGAAAGACCGGCGAAGACACTGGAGACGAAAAACATGATCGGGATAAATTCAGAGTACCAGAGTGGGTGAATCTTTTCTTTGGCCATCAGATAGAGGGCTCCAAGTCCTGACTGGTGCAGGGTTGACAGGGTGATCCCGAAGATCACGGCCGCGATGGTCATTCCCGATAATATTTTATGGATACGCCGGGCGCCAAGCCATTCAGCGATGGCAGGAGAGAATTCGATCAGTTGGGCTACCATATACAGCAGGAAATGCCAGGCTACAAGGAAGAGGACCGAGTTCACCCCGAAGTTGTTACCTATAATGGGGTTGATCACATTCCATGGCCTGCCCAGGTCAAGCAACAGGGCCCCGGCATAAAAAACGTATGCGAGAAAACCGTTCAAAACCGTCACCCTTACAATAGAATGGTACTTTTTCATATTCAGGATATACACCATGAACGTGACTACATAAGCGCCCCCGGCAAAAGCAACACCGGTAACCACGTCAAAACCGATCCACAGCCCCCAGGGGACTTCCTGGGTGAGGTTGGTAATGGCTCCTATGCCTTTCCAGAAGCGGATGACGATGAGAACCAGTCCTAAAATAATTATCGGGACTGAGATAATATTGAATGGGGTGAAGATCTTTCCTTTGGGTTTCAGTTCACTCAGCAGAAACTTCCAGATGGATTTGCCATCATGATCGGTTACGGATGTATAGGTCGGGTTCATGATTTATCCTCCTCATTCTTAGTGTTATTTTTCGTTGCCTGATAGATTCCGGAAAGCAGTGCGGGAAACAGTACAAATATAGTTGGCACACTATAGAGAAATCCTTTAGTCAAAGCGGGATAAGAAGCTTTCTGAAGGTTGGTTTTCATACCCAGTTCCTTGAAGTTCACGGGAGAAAGATACAGCCAGCATGTGCCTCCGGCTTCATCTTCTCCATACAGGTAATCGACATACAGCTTTGGATTTTCAACAATCCTTTTTCTGGCTTCGCTGATGAGCTGCCGCCGGGTGCCATAAAGCAGGGCCTCATTCGGACAATTTGCAGCACAGGCAGGCATCTCGCCTGTTTTAAGTCGTTCATAGCACATATCGCATTTCTGTATCTTCGGATTAGGACTGTGGTATTCGAACTTTGGGATATCGAACGGACAGGATATCATACAGTAACGGCATCCCATGCATTTATCACTCCTCCAGATCACTGGCCCTGCTTTTGTTTTATGCATGGCCTGGGTGAGACAGGCTGCCACACAGGCAGGCTGACTACAATGCATGCACTGCATTTTTATGAACACCTTGCCTTTGGAAGTGTTGTATTGGTTGACAACAGTACGTTTCGTTTCACTTGTTTGTCGAACAAGAGGTAAGTCCTTCGCAGGATCGGGTGGCGGCAGCCCGTTGGCATCGGCACAGTCGTATTCACAGCCATGGCAACCTTTGCAGCGGGCTGAGTCATATAATACTCCGCGGAAATCTATTTCAGTATTGCTGTTTGGCGCCGCTTTCAGGTCCCGGCCTACTGCAAGGGCCGCTCCGGTTACGCCCAGTACTTTCAAAAACCCTCGTCGATTGATCGTCATATAGTTTTTATTAGTAGTTTGAATACTTCAGTTTTGGATCATATCTATCTTACAGTATTGATGAATCTGGTCTGAAAATCTTCCCAGACTTCAGGACCGAAGTCGGCAAGGATATTGTCTTTCAGAACACCGCCATCCTGGAGGATAATCTGGGCATACTTTGGTGAATCCACCTGCATGATAAATGCAAGAAAATCCTTTAGCCGGGTAAATTCACCATGTAACCATGTCCTGTACTGATCGGCCATAGAGAGGAAAGAAGTTTCCCTCAGCCAGTTACTTGGCTCTATGCTGCATATCCACCCCTTGGTGTATGGAGAGTTGTTGATAAGGCATGAATTGGCAGACAAAGCCGGATTCTGTTCCCTTACAATTCCTGAAACGGGGGAATGTATAATCAAATGCTTGCCTTTTTGAATAAGAATGCAAAGCTGATCACCTTTGTTGATCCTTACTCCCGGGCTTTTCATACCGATACTGGTGATTGGACCGGTAACATGCTGCAGAAAATCATCAATACCAACTTTTACTGTACCATCCTGTTCCATGAAAGCCCAGGTATGAGTCTTATCATAGTACAACCCTTTTGGAATAACCACATTTTTTTCGTCAAATACAGGTGACTGTCCGGGAAGAATATCACTTTGGTGTGTTTTCCTGTTTCTATATCTAATGAGAATCAGGTCGAGGGTGAAGCCTAAAGCAACAACAATGACCAGTAGCAGTAAAACAAGTTTTGCAATAGAATTGGTTTCTTTAGGTAATTCGGGATAAATAGTGGTAGTGATAAGCTTATTCATCTGAGACTGACGCTCACTGCTCACCAGGTCGGAATACCCGTTTGCAGGCAGAGATTCCTGCCCCGAGGAAAGAACCCACTGCAGGAAAGCTACTTCAGTTTCATTGGTCGGTTGAGTTTTAGCAATACAGAAAAGGTTATTGGTCAAGGCTTTCGGATATTTTCCAATCCATACTCCCCTTGAAAAATTTGCAAAATCACCATAGATATTCTCCATGTAATCCAACTTTCCATTGCCATTCTTGTCGATAGGCAATAAACGGATATTCTCTAAAAAACTTTCTTTGTTTGGCTGAAGGATGTCGGTCATCCTGCAAAAACCAATGGCATAGGGATCATTCTGGATGAATGAGATCAGGCCCTCTTTGGTTTCACCTTTTATTCCGGCCATTGAAGCCTGGCTGGCATTCATAAATCCGGCTATTCCCGTTTTTGTGTAATTATCATTTAAAATATAATACTTCACAGGAGCAGTCAGGCCGTTATTGAGCAGCGTTCCCCATTGCATCTTGCCGGGAGTTTCCAGACTCCTGGCTAAAGCTTCACGCGAAATACCTTTCTGGTATATTTCAGCGAGAAAAGGGTTTTTGGAACTGATCACGGGCACAAAAATTTCCCGGCCAATAACTACCTGAAAAACCGATCTCTGTTTTTCTGAAGTTGGAAATTCGTTGGAGACAAAACAGAGATTTTCACCTTTATTGATTAGGGCTGCAATTTCCTTGTCCCCGAGTTTTTCTACCTTAATGCTACGGCCCGTGTTTACTGCCGAATAATCAGCCGCCCATTGAGTGGTCAGATTAAATAAATCAGGTGTGCAGTACACAATAATGGTACCGTAAGTGCTTTTGTTTTTCTCATTTCCTGATTCTTTACTGCTGAGGTTGCTGCAGCAGAAGAAGATAAGCAGGCAAAACAGGGGAATAATTTTTGTTTTCATGGCGTTGGGCTTTGTTATTCATGTATGCATTACTTCAATCAACAATAGTGCCAAAGCAAAAAACAGTTTTTAATATCAAGAAAATCAATTAGTTGTGATTATTTCTGTTGTAGAAATTAATCTTGCATGTGTTGAAAAAATCAACACTATATTGGTTGCGTCAATGTAGAGTGCAGAAAAACAGACACATATAACCACTGTATAAAAAATCAACACATGTTGAAAAAATCAACAGTATTATGATCGGAGATTAAACAGGGAGAAGCGTACCATTAATTATTGTAAATTAGCCTTCCGATATTGATTCCAGAATGAAGAGACTATTGAAGTTCGGGTTTGTTGTATTATTTTTTTGGATGAGCATTACCTGCATTGCTCAGAAAAAGGACTCCATATCAATCATTAAACACCTGATAAACACAAACCAGTTGACGGCCGATCAGAAGCTTAAATTCCTGAATAGATTATGTGCCAATTATTGGGAAAACAATGCCGACAGTTCATTATATTATGGATGGCTGGGGCTTCCGCTTCTGAAAGAGAAAGTGATGCCCAGGAATGCAGGATATTTATTTTTTGTTTTAGGTATGGCCTGGGAGAACAAGGGTAATCTTGACTCTACACACTGGTATCTGAACCGCGCTTTAAAAACATTTGATGAATGTGGTGACCAGAGGTTGTATTACCGTGCTATAGAACAGATCAGCAGCGCTTTTCGCATTCAGGGCAGGTATGACACTGCTATTGCGTTGATGAAATTATCGGTAGAGTATTTCAGGACCAATGGAAAGAAGGTTGATCTTTCTTCCTCACTTTTCAATACCGGTTCTATTTATCTTGAGCAAAGCAGATACAATAAGGCGCTTCAGTATTACCTTGAGTCTGCAGAGAGCGATCCGGCCATGCAAGATACTTCTGTACTTGCTATTAATAGCTTAGGGATTGGCAATGTGTATTTAAACCTTGCGGGTCTGTTCCGGAATATAGATCCTGAAAAATCAAAACAGTATTATGCAAATGCCTGGCATTCAATTTTTCAGGCCTATCAGATGTTCAGAAGGATCCGTCACCAGACAGGAAGCTGTTTTGCTTGTAGCGGTCTTCTTTGCATTCTGGTCAGTAAGGAGCAGTTCACCCGTGCAGATTCCCTTCTGGCATCCGGTTCGCCATGCCTTTCCTTTGGCGACCCCAGGGTGAGAATGAGTTTTCTGTTTTCCGAAGCGCAGATATTATATCATCATAAACAGTTAGAGGAAGCCCTAAAAAAACTTGGAGAGGTCGCTGCCATGAAGGGAGAAATGGTGATTCTTCCTGAATTTCATGAAGCTATGGTATTTCTGGGAAAGCTTCTCAGGGAGCAGGGCCAGGGCGACAGCGCCTATAGGCTGTTGCAGAAGTCGATCCAATGGGCCTGTTCCAAGTCAAATTATCAGATTGCCTCCCGGGCATTGAATGATAAAGCGGCCTGGTTTTTCGACGATGGGAGGCCTGTGGAAGCCTATAAAATCCATCTTCAGGCCTCCCTGTACAACGATTCTTTACAGGGTGAGATCGGAAAAGAACTGTTTGATGAACTGGAAATGAAATTCAGAAATCAGGTCCTTCAGGCTCAGGTAGCACAACTTAAGGCCGAGACTGGTCTTCAAAAATCACGTACGTTGATCGTTTCGCTCATTGCAACGGGAATATTGTTGTTCCTGATCATACTACTCATCTCACTGTATTTCAGGAATCGCCAGAACCATCAAAAACGCTTACAGGCAGAACAGGAAAAGCAGCTCAAGGAATCTGCTTTGGAAAAAATTATTCTTGAGAAAAAAATCCAGGAGGAAGATCTCGAACGCTTGAAACTGGAAATTGATGTAAGGGAGCAGGATCTGGTTTACCAAACGTTATTAAGGACTGATCTTGCAAAAGTTAATACATCTGTACAGGAAAAGCTTTTACCTTTTTGGCTGAAACTTTCCAGGAAAAAAGACCAGGAAGAATTCATGCAGACTATTCAGGAAATAGCCAGAGAAACCGCCGCTGAACCCCTGGCCGATTTTGAAGTCATGTTCAGCCAAATGCATGGAAAATTTTTCGAAAAACTCCTTGACATCTCCCCCACACTTACAAAAAGTGAATTAATGGTCGCTGCCATGATCCGCCTTAACCTTTCCAGCAAAGATATTGCCAGGTTGATCAGCCTTTCTCCTTCAACCATAGAAACTACCCGCCACCATATCCGCCAAAAGTTATCTCTTGAACAAAAAGAGAGTTTGACAACCTTTCTGATAAGGTTTTAGATCCCGCGATGCCTTTTAGACCCTGTTTCAGGGTTTCCGGACCACCTTGTGTTTTCCTTGATATGATGCTTATGTCTCAGATTATGAGCCGTTAACATAGTGAAAAATGTCGTACCCCAAAGGACATATTTTATATAATATCACGGCATGCTGCAGAATATCAATCAGATAGCTGTCAGCAACAAACAAATACCAAGATTTTAAATGAATTGATCATTGACTATGAGCCCTCCCAGGATGTATTTTTGACAATTCTATTTAAGATTTAAAATTATTTTATGAAAGACCCCGGGTTATACACGATGATTATTTCCCCAGCGAACGATATTTCAGGTATGATTTATACGGGAGACAGCTTCTCGGAATGTGATCAGATCATCCATGTAAGTTCCGGGGAGGAGGCGATTCAGGCCTGCATAGAGCGGTCTGATATTGGATTAGTGATTCTTCCTCCTGATTTGCGTGGAATAAATGGCTTCGAAACGGTGTCGAAGTTACGCGAAACGCAACCCTCCCTTCCTGTCATTATGCTTTCCAGCCGTATCACCCTGAGTGCATTACGTTTAGCCACTCATGTAGGCTGTAATGAAATCATGGAAGTTCCTCTCCATATCGATGAACTTTCTGCCTTATGCCGGAAATATTTGAAAAAAAATGAAAATGCAGTAATAACCTAAACCCAAAAAACCAGCCATGAAACATCTTTTCCTTCTGTTAATTCTTTTTTCCACGGTATTTGCCAGTTATGCTCAGGAAAATCAACCAGTTCCCGTAGCTCCGGCCAAGGAAACCCCACCCCCTCCGGGCACCCTTACCAATGCCATGGTAAATGCAGCAAACAACCCACTGGCCCGCAATAATTCCTTTGCATTCCAGAATTACTACATGCCTTCCCTCAACGGAATTCCGGGAGCATCATCCAATTCATTCATGGTCAGACCCGTTGTTGTTATGCCATTTATGATCTTCAGGGCAACCATACCGTTTAACACCCTTCCGGCCACACCCGATTCCGATCCGATATCAGGTTTATCCGACATCAACATGTTTGCTACTTTTCTGCTTACACGGTCCACATCGAAAGTCCAGTTTGGCCTGGGCCCCCAGCTTTCGTTTCCCACGGCCAGTAACCCACAGCTGGGGACTGAAAAATGGCAGGCCGGACTTGCTGCCGTAATGGTAAAACTGGGAGAGACTTATCTCATCGGCGGCCTGCTCACCTGGCAGATGTCGTATGCCGGGACCTCAACCCGCAGCGATTGCAACCAGCTTAATTTTCAGCCCTTTTATGTGTTTCAGATAGGGAAAGGGTTTACATTGAAAGGAACTGCCGTCTGGACCTTCGATTTTGTAAACGGCACCTATTATATACCTTTTGGACTTGGAGTCGGAAAAGTAATGCTGATCAACAAGGCGGTAGTTTCCATCGGCCTGGAACCTCAATACACGTTCTTACATAATGGCCTCGGACAGCCTGTTTTTCAGCTTTTTGCCGGACTGAGCATACAGTTTCCTCAGAAATAGTAGCGTAATGGTGAAATCGTGAAATGGTGAAATGGTGAAATCGTGAAATGGTGAAATGCAACGAATCTCTCATTTCAGCTGTCTGATAGAGAATAAACGTTAATAACTAAAACTAAGTCAATGAAAACAATTAAAAATCTAAGCTTACTCATCGCGATAGTCGCTGTGATCTTTTCGGGCTGCAAAAAGAAGACAGACGATCCGGTCATCGTTGGAAATGTTGGTGGGAATTATGAACTTATCATGAAGGGGCAAACAGCTGGCGCACCCGATACATATTACATGATAAGCCTTATCCAGACCGGCACTGCTGTGACCGGGTTAGCCACTGTCCACAGTTCTGCGTCCGAAGGATTTGTAACAGGGACGGTCAACGGGGGAGCTCTTTCATTTTCAGCTGATTTTGGGGCAGCTGCAATGTCGTTTTTGTTCAGCGGCGGCTTCGACCCTTTATCAAAGCCATCCATCATCAATGGAACAGTAACTTTTCAGGGAGCAACGTTTCAGGCAGCTCTTCAGGTAACACTTGGAAAAACCGCTGACACCACTTGCAAACAGCTCCAAACTAATAGTTACATTTTTAGAAAAGTAAATTCTGCAACCAGTCCTACCGGTCCGCCGGTAATCTTTATCCACGGGATGGGGGCAAATATGTTATGCTGGATCGGCACATCTGGTCTTGGACCCACTTATGACCTGGTAAACGAACTCAGCGCCGCCTTCAAAGCAAAACACGATATATGGTTGTTTCAGTACAACTGGAAAGATTCTATCATTATCAATGGCAGGGCACTTAAAGACTCGGTAGAGCGTTACGGACTGGTGAATCCTATCCTGGTAGGGCATTCGATGGGCGGACTGGTATCACGCGGATACATCGCCAGCGGAGGCAAGATTACTCAATTAGTTACACTTGGAACCCCTCACCTGGGAACAGAACTGGTCGAACTGATCGACATTCCCCTTGTTTGTATGATGGACTATCCCGGTCCCCGCAACATGATGATTCCCCCCACCGGGAAGTATATTAAATACATTCTTGATTCTCCTCTTGATATTGCCAACAGAAGTAAATACTACGCTATAGCCGGCCAGATCAAAGGCGAATTTGCAACGATCAGTGGCGTTCCTGGCTGGAAATGGGCAATTTATCCGGCCGACTGGTACAGTTCGATCGACAAGCTGGGTTATTTCCTTTTCAAAGGATTGTATCCATTTCCCGATAACGATGGACTGGTTCCTGTACCATCGGGTCTTTTTAACAATGGCGGTGTAAACAACCCCATACAGATACAACAATGGATCGATCATTTCAATCTAATTTGTCCGATACATGCGCCTGAGATTCTGAATTATATCAATACTATATAAAATTCATCATCAAGTGCAGGAATTCCTGAATTTTGTCGTATTTTTATATCTTCATGAAAAGCCTGACATCGAATGAAGAAACAGTTTCTAACAATTGCATTAATTATTTATGGGATCAGTGTTTATGCGCAAATTACCGCCGACACTGATCCCTTACCTGTTGCAAATGGCATCGTCATCACGTCTCTTTCAGCCGCTGACGATGAAGCCTACGATATGGCGTTACAAAGTGACGGCAAAATTATTCTGACCGGATACTCCAATACCGATTTTGCTCTTGTCCGCTATCTTGCAAACGGCACTCTTGACCCTTCATTTGGATCAGGGGGTGTTGTAAAAACACCCTTGCACTGCATCAATCCGATTACGTCGGCTATCGCTTTGCAATCTGACGGAAAGATCGTGGTCGCGGGAAGTTCAAATAACGGGCAAACCAATGATGTTGCGGTGATCAGGTATAATAGCAACGGCTCATTGGATAATTCATTCGGAAAGCAGGGGATAGTAATCACCTCCCTTACTGATGGTGACGACAATGGTACAGATGTTTCAGTTCAGAAAGATGGCAGAATTGTCGTTGCAGGTTGCTCCAGTCATGGCTCCAGTACTGATTTTGCAGCCATCCGGTTTACCCAGGATGGCACTCTGGATCCTTCTTTTGGAAAGGGTGGAATAGTCCTGACTTCTCTCAGCGAAGGAGATGATGAAGCAGAGGCAATGGCCATCCAGCCTGATGGGAAAATACTGCTTACCGGATATTCAAATACAAAAATCGCAACCCTCAGATACAATACCGATGGAGGACTGGACCGGAGTTTCGGGAAAGATGGCATTGTGACTACATCCATCAGGAGTGGGGAAGATGAGGCTGAGGATATATATCTTCAGCCCGATGGAAAGATTGTTGTTGCCGGTTTATCCGATAATGGTCTTAATAATGATTTTGCTCTCATCAGGTACAATTCCAACGGCTCCCTGGATGCCTCATTCGGGAAAGCTGGTATTGTCGTAACAAGTATCCGCGACGGGGATGATCAGGCTGCCACCTTATGTATACAGGCCGATGGTAAAATTATTGCTGCCGGCAGTTCAAATAACGGGTTAAACTATGATTTCGCCTTGATCAGGTATAACACGAATGGCTCCCTGGATGATTCATACGGAAATAAGGGGGTTGTGCTTACTGATATCAGGAAAGGAAATGACCTCGCGACTGCAATCATTGTCCTGGCTGATGGTAGCATGATTGCAGGAGGTAATTCAAACAGTAAAATTTCAAATGATTATGCACTAATCAAATATGATGAAAATGGAAAAATTGACCCAGGTTTTGGAGCTGGTAACAAGTAAGACTTACTTATTCGGTCTAACAATTCTTATCGTTCTTGCTTCATGTAACAAACCGGTCGAGAAGGCCGACCAGGTATACATAAATGGTATTGTTCTCACAATGGATACGGCAAAAACACAGGCCGAAGCTGTGGCAATTAAGAACGGAAAAATACTTGCCGTAGGGACTTCCAAAGATATCCTAAGGTATAAAGGAGATTCAACCCAGGTCACCGATTTGCAGGGAAAGACAATGGTCCCTGGTTTTGTTGATCCCCATAGCCATTTTGCTGCAGCTGTGCTTTCGGTGATCTCCACCAATATCAGCTCACCTCCGATAGATTCGGTAAGATGCATACCTGATATCATTAAAAAACTGAAGGATCTTCAGAAGAGGCTTAATATGAAACCAGGTGCATTAATCCTTGGTATGGGATTTGACCCTGATCAGCTAACCGAAAAACGGTATCCGACTATAAAGGACCTCGACCCGGTTTTTCCTGATAATCCTGTGGCATTGGTACATGCATCAGGGCATATAGGAGTTTACAATTCGGCTGCACTGAGACTGGCTGGTATCAGCAAGGCATCCAAAGATCCCGAAGGTGGTATAATCGGCCGTTTTCCGGGGACCCAGGACCCAAACGGGGTTGTTTATGAGAATGCCTGGTTCGGAACATCGACGGCAGTAGGGGCTCCGACAGTAAAAATGATCGCCGCTCATATCATGAAAGAAAAGGCTGAGGAAAAGGCTGAGGGAAAGATCACGGAAGGCCTGCCTCCCGATGCTGTGAAATCCTTTACAGGGCTTATTGATGCTGCACAGAAAATGTATGCACAGGATGGATATACCACTGCTCAGGAAGGTTCCAGCACAATGGGTACTATCGGCATGCTTAAACTCGCTGCAAAGATGAAGATACTGTATCTCGACGTGGTTTCACTCGTAGCCGAAGAACTGGTCGACACCCTTGTCGGAAATCCGAAATTTACTTTTAATGAATACAACAACCGCCTCACATTTCGCGGTATAAAGTTTATCTGCGATGGTTCTCCCCAGGGCAAAACAGCCTACCTAAGCCAGCCCATGCTTCCGGGATCGGGATGCACTCACGATTGCGCCGGTAAGCCGAATATCCAGCAATCTGTGCTGAATGCAGGAATGATCAAATGTTATCAAAACAAGATTCCGGTTTTCAGCCATTGCAACGGAGATGCAGCAATCCAGATGATGATCGATGCCCATGAAAATGCGATTAAAACACTGAACCTGCCCGATACAAACAGAGGTACGGTGGTGATCCATTCTCAGTTCATTTCTCCCGAAGAACTTTCAAAATTCAAGCAGCATCATATCTTTCCTTCATTCTTTACTAATCATACTTATTACTGGGGCGATGTCCACGTGATCAATATGGGTAAGGAGAGGGCTTTCTTCCTCAGTCCGCTCAAGGCTGCTCTGGATTCAGGAATCACGTTCTCAAACCATACCGATTACAATGTGACTCCTCTGAATGCCATATTCACAATATGGACCGCAGTGAACCGGGTTTCGAGAACCGGAGTGGTTATAGGTCCTGACCAGAGAGTATCGGCCTACGAAGCTCTCAAAGCGATTACAATTAACAGCGCAATAGAGGTGGGTGAACAGAAAACAAAAGGCAGTTTAGAGCCTGGCAAGCTGGCCGACCTGGTAATTCTTTCCGATAACCCCCTTACTGTTGAACCTATGAAGATCAAGGAGATCAAGGTTGTGGAGACCATAAAGGAGGGGAAAACTATCTTTAAATAATAGGTATATCAAATTCTTTACAGTGCTGAAAAAGATTTTTAATAAACGCACACTCAGGGATCTGATATTCTACCTCGGAATCCCTTTATTGATATGGAATACATGTCGCCCGTTGATGGGTGACTATGGTGCAATGCTATTATCAACCCTGCCGGGGATTATTTATACACTTTACGTTTTCTTTAAAGAGAAACAATACAGCATCACAGGCTTGTTTATTCTTGCCAGCATGGTCATCGGCGGCATTCTGAATCTGGATTCAAGAACCGCTTACCAGATGTTGTGGAATAACGTGTATCTGAATATTGGCTACGTGAGTTTCTGGTGTCTGAGCATGTTGGCGAAGAGACCTATGGCAATGTATTTTTTCATTGACTACGCCTACCTTCAGGGAGTCCCTAAAGATCATAGCAGGGCATTATACCGCCAGATGCCATTTTTTAAATATTTCATGTTCCTGACTATGTTTCTGGCGTTTCGCGACTTTTCTGATATTTTTTTAAGGATCACGCTGATTCATCTTTATGGAGTGGAAGGTTTCAATAAAATTAGCCTGATAACTCAGATATGGGGCTATGCAACCACATTCATGTTCGTTTATGGCATTATTTTAATCATCAAAAAGATCCAGGTTTATAAACACAATTCTTCACAGAAAGCAGAGCAATCAAAATTAAATCTTACAAATCAAAACTAAACTTTATGGAAAATCAAAAAAAGAGTTCAGTTCCCTCTCTTCCAAAAGGATCATCACTTGGCAACATGGCTGGCAAAGCCCCAAAAATGCCCGATCACATAGCAGCTCTCATTAAGGAGCACCATGAAAAATCCCATCTCGATGAAAATGGTCAATGGAAGGACCATTTAAAAAAGAAGGGAATAGAATATATTAAAAAGAAGAAGTAGATTTTCAATCAACGGTATTAAACCCGGGGCAAGCTCCGGAACCAGGTTCCGTAGAAATCTGCGGGACTTTTACCGGGAGAGATTAATCGTTTTAGGCGGGTTGTAATGAACAACCCGCCTTTGCAGCCTTTTTGTTAACCAGCATTATATCGTATTATGGACAAGGCAGAAAAACCCCAGTCTTCAGGAGCAGCAGGCAACCCTGAGGAAATAAACCAAATGTTGAAAATCACACGCCCACGGTATTGGATCTCTCTTTCTGCTTTAGGGCTTCTGACCTTGATCACAATGTTCTGGGGAATATTCGGAAGCATTCCACAACAAATTGACGGTTTGGGTGAAATAATCAGCAGGAAAGGCCTTCACGGAATTATTGCCCTCTATTCTGGGGGCGTTGAAAATGTAAGGTATGAATTAGGTGAGAGGGTCAACGCGGGAGATGTTTTGATTAACCTCGTTCAACCCCAGCTCAGACATCAGTTGGTTGAACTGAATGCGCAACTCGATGTGCTTGGTTTTCAGGATTCTTTGCTGCTGACCAGAGACACAAGAGATTATCCGAATAAAATGAGATTCTATAGTCTGGAGGAGGATCGCTTAAAAAGAGAATTGTTGCATGTTCAGGATCTGATTAATTTTTTTGAGCTGAAGATGCAGCAACAACAGGATCTCTGGGATAAAGGCCTGGCCACAAGGGAGAACTTCGTAGATGTAAAAAATCAGTTATCCGATGCGCATAATCAACGTACTCAAATCGAACAAGAGGTCAAAACCAATGAGTTGGATCAGCAATCATGGAGCTATGACCGGCAATTCAAGCAGGAAGATTTCAAAGGCCAGATCCAGATACTGAAGAAAAAGATTAACGATCTTCAGGACGAATATAACCAACAGACCATCATCAGCAGCCCTGTTGATGGGGTCATCGTTGACAAATCAGTGACCAGTGGAGATTATGTAAATGCCGGAACCCGAATGATGGTGGTTGAAGATCTGGAAAATCGTCGAAATCATTTGCTTGACCTTTTTATACCGTTTAATTCAAATGCGGTTGTTGAACCAGGCATGAAGGTTATGATAAAACCTTTTACCGTGAATGAAAATCTTTATGGATGGTTGGTGGGCGAGGTAGTGGAGGTTAATCATTTTGTTTCCAATACAAGCTCGATCCTTGATGAATTAGGGAACCCTGATCTCGTTGAGCTGATCGAAAAACAGGGCCCGACGTACCGGGTTAAAATCGCGCTTATCCCCGATCCGGGCACAAAAAGCGGATTCGAATGGTCGAATAATATAGGACCGCCATACGACATCAATACAGGCACACTTTGCAGGGCCTCCATACGGGTAAAGGAAAAAGCACCGATTGACTATATCATCCCCATCTTTAAATCATTTTTCCAATAGTCCTCCATACACATATATATAGAACTTGTTATGAGAGACGAGCATATAAAAAAAAAGGTTCCGGTAATTCTCCAGATTGGAGAAAATGAATCCGGTGCGATCGCGCTCACAATGGTTTTTTCTTATTACCATTGTCACCCGGCAAAGGATGCTCTGAACCAGGAATGTGGAATCTCGGATAATTCAATAATTCCGGCCAGCCGTTTGATGAAGGTCGCCATCAGCCATGGATTTAAATCGGAAGTCATCAATTGTTCCGTAGATGAACTGAAATCACTTCAACTTCCCGCTATCATTGGAGTTCAGGGCGGAAATTTCAGCGTTTTAACCGGTCATACAAGCGAGGGTTTCCTTTTGAACAATACTCATGAAGGAAAAAAGATCCTCAGCGGGCCGGAGCTGGAAAAAATCTATGACAAAACGGTATTAACCATTACTCCCGGGCCCGCCTTCAAACCTGATAAAAAGCAGAATGGTTTTTATAACAAGGTGTGGACTCGAATAAAACCAAGCAGGCTTGACCTTGTATTTGTGATGATATGTGGTATTATACTTATAATCCCGGCTATCATTTTGGCAGGCTTGAATAAACTTTTTTTTGACGATATTATTGGCTTAAAACAGCCTTACTTCAAGCCCATGATGGTTCTCATCGCGGGACTTTTCTTATTTAATGGAATACTCACTTTTTTGCAGCAAAAAATTCTAGTCAAAATAGAATTGCGCCTCGCCATTGTTGAGTCGTCGAAACTGCTGATGCATATCTTGAAACTGCCCATCCGCTTTTTTATGACGCGTCAACCCGGAGAGATTTTCAAACGAGTGCAGCTCAATGATGATCTTGCCACCCTGCTTTCAACGGAACTTACAATGACGGTCTCAAGTATCATTACGGTTTTATTTTACGCAATCGTTATGATCCAGTATAATTTGCTTCTCACAGTAATCGGTGTTACTGTAATACTTGTCAACTTGTTATTTCTCCGGATAATTTCAGAAAAAAGATCTACCCTCAACCAGTTGCTTTTTGAACGAAACCAACGTACTTTCAGCACTGCCGGAGTCGGTCTTGAACAAATTGAAACCATTAAAGCCACGGGATCAGAAAACGATTTTTATGGCCTCTGGTCTGGAAATCTTTCCAATGCAGTGGTCTTTGACCAAAAGCTGAATGTGACTTCTAACCTGCTGGCTGCCTTACCTGATTTTCTTTCGAACCTGAATAACATCATTCTGCTCACTTTAGGCGGATTGCTTGTTATCTACGGGGAGATGACAATCGGTATTTTTATTGCCTTCCAGAGCCTTATGTCAAATTTTACAGGTCCTGTAAAGACGGTAGTTTCGATGGGCAGTGACCTGCAGGGAGCAAAGAGTAATATCGACACGATTCAGGACGCATTATCGACCAATGAAGATGTTTATTTTAAAAATGAAGATAACGACAATCCCGGATCCTTAGTCCCGGCCGATTCCAAATTACACGGATTTCTCGATTTTAAGAATGTTACCTTTGGATATGACCGCTTTAGCGAGCCTCTGATTGAAAATTTTTCGCTTCATGTTGAACCCGGGAAACGTATTGCCCTGGTTGGAGGTTCAGGCTCCGGGAAATCGACTCTGGCCAAATTGATTGCCGGGCTATACCATCCCTGGGCCGGTGAGATCCTTTTTGATGGGCGTGAGCGGAATTCATTTCCTGAGGATGTTATCAGGAACTCTGTTTCCCTCGTTGACCAGGAAATATTCCTTTTCAAGGGAACCGTCAACGACAATATTACGATGTGGAATAACACAATCGGAACCCCCGATATTATCCAATCAACCAGGGATGCATGCATTCATGATGTCATCTCGTCGCGGCCCGGCGGATATAGCGGCATTCTCATCAATGCAGGAAACAACCTAAGCGGAGGTCAGCGTCAGCGAATAGAAATTGCACGCGCACTGGTCGTTAACCCGACTATCCTTGTGATGGATGAGGCAACGAGCGCATTGGATGCCAATACAGAAAAGGTCATCGACAACAACATTCGCCGCAGAGGATGTACAACCCTTATCATCGCTCACCGGCTAAGTACGATCCGTGATTGCGATGAAATCATTGTTTTGGATAAAGGAAAAGTCGTTCAACGGGGCACTCACGATGAGATGATCAAGAATGAGCAGGGACTTTATTTTAATTTGGTAAAACTCAACTGATATGGAGCAGCAGGTGATCTCTTCTTTTTATACTCAAACCGAACAGTTGCCCAGCAATAAAGCGCTTTCTCTGAATAGTGGCTCTCCTGAAGCTTTTTACCTTGAAACAGGCGATGCTGACATTTTTTATGTTGAAAAATTGCCCACCGGACCTGGCCGGCGATTGTTCCTTTTCCGCGTCAATGCCCCGTTTCTTATTCCCGGCTTCAAAGAAAGCGATTCCCTGTCTATAATAATCTGTGCCTTAACAAATTGTACTGTCGGAGTTCTCGATTCAGGTTCACTGAACAAGCTGGTGTTGGCAAATCCCGATTATACCTCGTATTTGTTTGATAAATGGTTTCTGAGAGTTTCTGAAGGAATGAACCATTTTGGAACCATGCCCCTTTTAAACGGACTCAAGGCGATGCCTGCCTTTTCAGCAGATCCTCTGAAAAGTTATAGCGCATCAGGCCCGGAGGATGTTCTATGGGCTGAGTCGGCTGGACTGAAGCCAATGTATTACAACTTTACCGATCCCCTCGCCAACGGCCTATCACTTCTTCCACTTACTTCAAATCTTTGGATGTGTTTTGGGACTGCTGTTCAAAAAACCATATATACTACAAGGCAGGTTATTACCAAAGACCTCTACCTGTCTCAGTTTTTTGGTTTTAATGAACTGATCATAACCGTTCTTCAAAACCTGTATTCTGATGAGCAGAAAGTTTCACTTGCGCATGTGGATGATACATATGCCTTTAGAGCCAACGCAGTAATAAGCGCGATGAATCGCTTTAAGTCTATCATTTCCGGCAAAGTAACCGATGATCTCTTCGTCGAGAATAAAAACCAGGGAGCAGGTCCAATAATTCCGACGAATCCTAATATGCTTTTACTGCAGACTTGTCAGCTGATCGGTAAGGGAGAGATGATCGAATTCGCTGATCCCGGGAACCGTAACAGCGGTAAACATGATTCCCTTTGGAACATCCTCAGGGCTTCAAACATCCGGTCAAGGATGGTAACGCTTGAACCACACTGGTGGACCAACAATGCCGGTTCAATGCTTGGTTTTCTAAAAGCCGACCAGACCCCCGTGGGCCTTATTGCCAAAGGCAGCACTCAGTACTGGATGATTGATCTGAAAAACCGTAAAAAAGAATTGGTTAACAACTCTGTCCACCAGCTCCTCGATCCCAGGGCGTATAGTTTTTTCACTCCTTTCCCAAAAGGCAAACTTCAGGGCAAGGATCTCATCCGTTTTGCTCTTCAGTTCACTTACCGCGATATTCTGAGTTTTTTGGCGATCGGCATCATCGGCGCTTTGCTTGCTTTGGTAATTCCAGTCGTTGGGGGTTACGTTTTCAATACTGTTATCCCGGGCGGAGATGTAAACGAACTCTGGCAGATTGGCGCTATTATGGTTATCTGCGTGATGACCATCGGGCTGCTGAACTTTGCCAAATCCATAGCTGTTCTCCGGATGGCCGGAAAGGCAGGGTTCAAACTCCAATCAGCATTATGGGACCGAATACTATCACTTCAGGTCGATTTTTTTAGAAATTACAGCCCGGGGAATCTTGCTGAACGCAGCATGGGAATTGAACGGATTCGCGACACCCTGTCAACAACAGTCCTGGGCGCCATGATCTCCGGAATCTTCTCTGTTTTTTATCTTGCCCTGCTGTTCTTTTACGACCTGAAACTTGCCCTGCTTGCGCTTTTTCTGGGCCTGGTTGTGGCCGGATTTACACTTACTATAAGCCTTCTGGCATATAAACATGTGGTATTCATGCGCCGTATGGATGCCATGATCTCGGGCTTCATGCTGATGGCCATCCGCGGAATTAACAAAATCAGGGTTACCGGCAGCAAAGAAAAGGTGTTCTCATTATGGGCCGACCGATACGCTCAGCAAAAGGACCATTACCGCCAGAAACGCAACCTTCTTATGGTTGCAAGTATCTTTACTTCAACTTTCCCGGTCCTCGCTTCCATGCTGATCTTTATCAGGGTGTATTCTATTTTTACCTCAGGTATGCCAGGGTTCGGTATCGGTGATTTTGTTGCATTCAACAGCGCTTACCTAAGCTTCCAGGGGGCAATGATTCAAACCTTCATGGTAACTGTCCCCCTGCTCAACATCAAACCTACATACCAGCTGTTTCAGCCCATACTGGAGGCCGATACGGAAGACCTGCTCGAGAAACCCGATCCCGGGGAAATTAGCGGCGGTATCGAAATAACACAGCTGAGTTTTAAATACCCCGACACTCCTGACTGGAGCCTGAAAGAACTTAACATGTCTATCCGTCCGGGACAGTTTGTTGCTATCACAGGCAGCTCCGGCTCGGGAAAATCTACCCTGGTAAGATTGCTGCTCGGATTTGAAAAATATAATATTGGCAGCATTCTTTTCGATAATAAGGAACTTAAAGACCTCGATGTACGCGGGATCAGAGATCAGCTAGGGGTTGTTTTACAGAACTCCAGGATCATGCAGGGAACAGTGCTTTACAATATCACGGGCTCATCCCTGTATACCGAAGAGGATGCCTGGAGAGCTGCCAGGATGGCTGGATGTGCTGATGAAATCACGAACCTTCCAAACAAGATGTACACCATCCTGCCACCGGGCGGCGATACTTTGTCGGGTGGGCAGCAACAGCGAATCGTCATTGCCAGAGCCTTGATCCGTAACCCCAAAATTTTCATATTCGACGAAGCTACCAGCGCTCTTGACAATGAAACCCAGGGGATCGTAAGCGCAAGTATCGAGAAGCTGAATGCGACACGCATAGTAATAGCTCACCGCCTGAGCACCATAATGAATGCCGACCGCATCTTTGTTCTTGACAAAGGTCAGCTTATCGAAGAGGGAAGCTATAAAGAACTTATTGAAAAAAATGGTTTTTTTGCTGAACTCACCAGGCGGCAGCTGGCCTGAAACCGTTTAACAGGATCATTAAATGAAAAAGACAATTCTGATCATCATCCTTCTTGCAGCAGGAACCCTGGTCGTAAAAAGCCAGCCGGTAGTTAATTATGATACACTGTCGACCTTTAAAATATTACAAACCGGCCTTGACGCAAATTACAGTATCAAATTAAAAAGACATGTTGTGGGTGAAAGTCTGGGCCAGTTTATCAGTTCCAAAGGCTTTTTTAATCCGGTTCTCTCGTTCAACTTTAACGGGTTATATGGCACTGATCCAACCTGGTCGTACATTAATTCGTATATTTTTACCGGACAGTTATCGATCCCAACCCGCTTGGGGATAAAGTTTTATTCGGGAGTGAGGCTTTACACCGAACAGCAGATTCAGATGGGAGTCCCGGGAGTCTTTGAGACTCAGTATTTGCCAATTAATGAATCGGGGATGTGGGCAGGAGTTTCACTTCCGCTTTTACGCGATCTTGGCCGGTATAACTCTGCGAATGTTACATACCTTTCAACACTCCTGATGAACAAAGCCCAAAATGTTTCATTTACCGATGAGATCTGCCAGTTTATTAAAAACACCTTGGTATACTACTATAGCTCTTACTCTACCGTTGCCATCTTCAAGATACTGAAGGATGCAGATAACGATGCCCGCCAATACCTTTCCGACATTAAAACCATGATATCAGATGAACAACTGGCGAAAGCGGAAGCCTATCGTGCCGAGGCCTACCAACTCAACATTGCCCAGCAATTTTCATTATCGCGCAATGATATCGTCAACTCATTATATGACCTGGTCACTTCCATCGGCGCCAAAGGAACATTCAAGGCTAACACACTCCCGGTTTTTCTGGATTCACTTCCCGATCCTGCATCCTTTCCCTGGGACCAATATTCAGCCTATGTTTTCAGGAACGTTGATTCAATGGTTGTAAATACACCTTATTATAAAAGTCAGGAATTGCTTACTTCCTCGTCACTGATTGCAATGAACGGGGCCAAGCACAACAAACTTAATGAACTTAATCTTAATCTCAACTATATGTATTTTGGTATGACTAATGGCATGCCTGTTTCTGAATTTACACAAACCTTACAAAGCGGATCACCGGGCTCTTCGGTGAATCTTACCCTGTTATATAATTTGCCTTTTAAAAATGAAGAGCGGAAAGGCGATTACCTTACAAAGCTGTCATCCTACGAATTTAATAAAACCCAGCTTGAACAGGTTAAATTCGATTCTAAGATGCAGGTAATTAAGCTCTTAAGTGATCTTGGAAATCTCATACTTTTATTTAAACATCAAATCAGACTCGCTGAAATTGAGAAAAAAACATTCCAGAGTGAAGTTCAAAAGTTTAAAATGGGAACTTCCACACAGATCAACTTGATCAATACGTATATGGATTATAATACAGCTCTTAAGAATGTGGAAACAGGCCGCCTGGGCATTATGACCAGGGTGATTACCTTGAAATACCTGATTGGCGACTTTCCTACTTCGTCAGATCAGCTCGTAAACTACAATCCCTGGGTATTCAATGTTAAATAAGACAGGGTTTTTTACGATACCTTATTGAGTTAATCATCCATGAGCAGATTTATTCCAATACATGAGGAGATATTTCTCAGATCAGCAGCTTTTCCTGATCTGGCAGCCGTTATCTGCCGGGATGAGTCCATCAGCTTCAGCCGGTTTGATCAGTCCTCCTCAAATCTGGCATGGCAGTTACAGGAATCGGGAATAGGCCCGGGCTGTGTGGTCGGGATAAATTTAGTCCCTTCTGCCAACCTTGCCATTTCGATTATTGCTGTGCTGAAATCCGGAGCTGCCTATATCCCTCTTTCTTCGAATTTTCCCGAAGAACGGATAAGGTATATTCTTAAGGATGCAGATGCCAGGCTTGTTATCACCGACAATTCATTATCGTACATACAGGCTTTCGGGCAAACTCCTGTATTCATTCCTGACTGGACTGAAGTAAAAGATCAGAACAACAAAAGAGTTCCGATAGCTAACCCGGTCAAAGCCCCTGATCTTGCCTATATACTTTATACCTCCGGTTCCACCGGCAAGCCAAAAGGAGTGATGATTGAACACCGGAACCTGAACTATTACGTGCACTGGTTCTGCCAGTGTGTAATGCCTGAAAGCCGGGTCGGCTTACCTCTGACTTCCTCTTTTATTTTTGCAGCAGCCGTTACCCAGTTTTTCTCGACTTTATTGTCAGGAAAAACCCTTCATATCCTCGATCCTTTAGTAATAAGGCAGCCCGAAAAATTGCTTCAATGGTATTCGATGCATCCGGGAATGGGTTTATATTGTGTTCCGACGCTATGGTCTGAGATTCTGAATTATTTGGACACTGCAGATGGTGTAAACCTCAGATCGTCGGCACCCTCCTGTGTTTATCTTTCGGGAGAAGCTGTTACTGATGATCTTCTGAAAAGAACCTTCGGCGCTTTGCCTTCTCTTCAGCTTTGGAATCTTTATGGCCCCACAGAAGCAACCGCAAACATTACCGCCGGCAGGTTGTATCCCGGAGAACCGGCCCATATCGGCAAACCGCTTCAGGGCACTACTGTTTTTATTGTCGGAGATGACATGAATCCGGTTGAAGCGGGAGTTGCGGGTGAACTTCTTGCGAGCGGCGAGGGCATTGCAAGGGGCTATCTGAACCTGCCCGAAATCACCGGAACTACGTTCTTTTCATCGAAACTAAATGGGGCGGATTCAATCAGGATGTATCGCTCCGGTGATCTTGTAAAGCAGGATGAAGCGGGCAGACTGATTTTTATCGGGCGTAAAGACCAGCAAGTTAAAATACGTGGATTTCGTATCGAACTTTCCGAGATCGAACAGGCCCTTCTTGCAATCCCGGAGGTGAAACAAGCCATCGTAAAAGTTGTTGATGAAAAACAAAGCGGGAAACGGCTTGTTGCCTATCTGGTTTTCAAAGGACACAACTCAACTCCGGTTGACCAGCTGCGTAAAATGCTGTTGCATGTCCTTCCTGATTATATGGTACCTGAAGTTTTTATAACACTGGATCATCTTCCACAACTCCCAAATGGCAAGATTGACCGCAAATCACTTCCTCTTCCCGGTATTCAGCGGCCCGATTTAGGTTATCCAGCAGTGCCGCCCACTACAACTGATGAGAAAATGATAGTAAGGATCTGGGAAGAAGTCCTTGGGCTTGAAGGCATAGGTTTGGATGATAATTTCTTTGACCTTGGCGGCAATTCATTGAAAGCCGGTGCTATTGTTCTGGAGGTAAAGGAGAGAACAGGCATGAGTATGCCAATCAGACACATCTTCGACTACCTTACTCCCGGCGAAATGCTAAGGCATCAGGTAAAGGTGTTGAAGCCAAACCAGTCCCGGGAAGATTTGTCAACCGACATCGTTCAATCCGGCTTATCGGAAAACCAGAAAGCCCTCTGGTTTCTCCAGCAGATTGAGCCTGGGCTGTCGGCCTATAATATTTTTTACAGTATAACGCTTACAGGCAAGCTCGACATTGAAGGCCTGGAAAAAGCCCTGAGCACAATCATGCCGGGAAACGGCAATCAGGCCGATGCAGTGATCCCCGGTCCGGATGAAAATGTTCTGGAGGTATTCGGATCACAAACCGGCGCTCAGGCTGTTTCGATAGATACCGCCCTTGAACATGCCAGGAGCATGGCCGACCGCCCTTTTAATTTAGAGCAGGGAAAACCTTTCCGGTTTATTCTTTACCGGCTTGATGACGACCGGCATCTGCTCGCTTTTATTGTTCATCATAGTGTCTTCGACGGGTTCTCATTCGGGATCTTTTTAAATCAGCTTTCGCTGTTCTATGATCAGGCAAATAAGGGCGATGATTCCGGCCGCCTGGCCCCGGCTGCATCCTATTCTCAGTTTTGTAAAGAAGAAAAGCATTACCTGAACAGCATCGAATATGAAACCGACAAGTCGTACTGGCAAAAACAGCTTTTAAATGCCCCGACTTTTTTCGAGATCCCGACAGATTTTACACGGCCGGAACTCCCTACACATGAAGGAGGACAGGTTCGAAGAATGATACACCCTTTGCTTAAATCCAGATTAAAGAGTCTTAGCGATGATATGGGAGCCAGCCTGTTTATGACCTGTTTGGCCGCTTTTTCGATTCTCCTTTTCCGTCATACCGGCCGTAAGGACATCCTTATCGGGACCCCTGTTGCGAACCGGCTTAAAAAATCTTTTTTATCGCTGATTGGTTATTTTGTAAATACCATTCTGGTGAGGACAAACATCGATCCCGATATGGCATTCAGTGAATGGATGGGATTAATGAGGAATCAGATTCTTGAAGGCCTTGACCATTCCAGGTTTCCCTTTACCCGAACTGGAGAAGTGCTGAAAACCGAGAGGATCCCGGGAATCAATCCGTTTTTTCAGATCATGTTCGCCTACCATGAAACAGATTGGGAGTTTTCAACCCATACGGGCATCAGCGGCCTTGCCAGGGAAGAGTTTTTCGGCCGCTCCAAATTCGATATTTTTACCGAAATCTTCGACAGTGGGAATACAGCCGAGATTGTCCTTACATTTTCATCCCGTCTGTATCATCCCGCAACCATTGAGATACTGCTGGATCATTTCATTCAGATTCTGGAAGAAATCAGTGTTTCCCCTGAAACTTCGATACATGCAATAAACCTTATCTCTCAGGAAGAACATAACAAGATCGTTTATCAATGGAATGAGACCGCTTTTGAACATCAGTTCAATGGGAATTTGGCTGACATGGTTTTCCGGCAGGCAGAGATCACTCCTGATCTGCCCGCTCTGGTATCAAGGCAGCAAGTGATCACCTACAGGGAAATGGCCAGGCTCACTGAAGTCATTGCCGGAAATCTGCGCCGTTTGGGTGTAAAAAACGGGGTGGCTGTTGGGATTCATCTTGAAAACTCCCCGAACATGGTGATGTGCATCATGGCTGTGTTCAGAGCCGGAGGCATATATATCCCCCTGGACCCGTATTATCCCGACGAAAGGTTGCGGTATGTCATAGAAAAAACCAGAGTACGTTTCCTTATTGTTGATGAAGAGTGGATGAGCAGGAAGCGGGAATTGTCGGAACAGATTATTCCTGTGAGAGAACTGCTTAAAGAATCTTCGGAACTGCAAGGGCTTGCAAGTGGTGAACCGGATATTCCCGGGAATCTTGCCTATATCATGTTCACTTCCGGTTCAACAGGAAATCCTAAAGGCGTGATGATACGCCACGACAGTCTTCTTAATTTCATGGTCTGGATGAAGACGGAGCTGAAGGTCTCCTCCGCTGATACCTTCCTTACAACAACATCCATCAATTTCGACATCTCTTTTCTCGAGCTGTTCACTCCCCTGATCAGCGGAGCCAGCCTGGTGCTGGAAAAACGAAGCGAGCTTCAGGCTCCTGAAAAAATCGAGGCCATCTTAAACGAGATGAAGGTGAACACGGTGCAGTTCGTCCCTTCGGGCCTGAAAGCCTTGTGTGATGCCGGTGTACTCAGGCGTGCCAGGTATCTGAAGAACATCATTTCGGGGGGAGAGAAGCTTTCACGATCCCTGCAGGAGCAGATATTCAGTGAATCGGAAAGTGTATTGATCAACCTCTATGGTCCGACAGAAGCAACGGTTTACATGGCTTGCTGGCATTGCCGGCGCAACAGTCCTCTCAGAATGGTTCCTATCGGGTTCCCGATTTTCAATGCTTCTTTTTATATCCTGGATGAAAATCTGCAAAATGTTCCGCTCGGTGTGATTGGGGAGATATATCTGGGGGGGGAAGTACTTGCGGAGGGATATTTCGAAGATCCGGCTCAGACGGCTTCCAGGTTTCTTCCGGATCCTTTTTCACAAGGCAAAGGGAGCAGGATTTATAAAACCGGCGATTTCGGCAGGTATTTGTATGACGGCTCGGTAGAATTCCTGGGCAGGACCGACCATCAGGTAAAAGTGAGGGGCTTCCGGATCGAACCGGGTGAAGTCGAATCGAATATTCTCCGTTTCCCGGCAGTCAGAGGGGTTGTGGTTCATGCGCGTGAGCATGGGGAAGAAGACATCCGCCTTACAGCTTATATAGTTCAGAAACCCGGAGCATCATTAAATGAAAAGGAGCTCAGAGAATTTCTTCGTCTTCATCTTCCAGCCTATATGATTCCGGGCCACTTCATCATTGCACCTGCCATTCCTACGCTGCCGAACGGTAAGACCGATTTTAAGGCGCTTATAAATCTAAGACCCCCGGTGCCTAAAGTCCCGGAATTCATTCACTTGCAAATGAATGAAACGGAGGCCTCACTTATTGAGCTATGGAAAGAGATACTCGATCATGGGGCATTCACTCCACACGACAATTTCTTTGAAGTAGGAGGGCATTCATTGCTGCTTGTCAGACTAAAAGATCTGATCGCAGAAAAATTAAAGGAAGAAGTCAGTATTGTCGACCTGTTTCATTATCCTACGATCCGGAGTCTGGCAACATTTTTGCGCAAGGACAAGCCGGTTCATCCTTATATCGATGTTGCAAAACGGGTTGCGATGCGTAACAAAAACATCAGACAACAGAACAGTAAACGAATTTCTCCAGATAACAATCAATCCTGAAAAACTACAACTTATGCAAACAGATGAAGTAAAAAACCTGGAAGGTAAAATTGCTATAATTGGTATGGCCTGCCGGCTGCCAGGTGCAACAAATATATATGAATACTGGAAAAATCTCCTCAACGGAGTCGAAACCCTGAGCACTTTTACCGATGAGGAACTGATAGCATCTGGGGTAGACCCGGCCGTGTTTAAGCAACCGAATTATATCAGGAACAGGGGCATTATCAATGGAGCGGAGTATTTTGATGCGGAATTTTTCGGATTTACACCCCGGGAAGCTGAGTTGATGGATCCCCAGCAGCGCATTTTTCTGGAATGTGCCTGGCATGCACTGGAAGATGCCGGTTGTGACCCGTTTAACACCAAAGAACGCATCGGAGTTTTCGGTGGTACCGGTACGCCTCTGCATCTGATCCAGACCATGGAGAATCAATGGGTAAGAAAAAATGCAAGCGGAGCATCCATTGTTACCAGTAACGACAAGGACTACGTCACTACCAGGGTGTCGTATAAACTGAATCTGACCGGACCGAGTTTCAATGTCCAGAGCGCTTGTTCCACTTCTCTGGTAGCAGTGGTCACGGGGATTAACAGCCTGATGAATTATCAGAGCGACATGATCATTGCCGGGGGCGCAACAATCGAATTACCCGAGAAACATGGATATCCATACCAGGCCGGAGGAATGGAATCGGCCGACGGGCATTGCCGTACGTTCGACAAGGATGCCAACGGAACTGTATTTAGCAGGGGTTGCGGGATAGTTATACTCAAACGCCTTGAAGATGCGATTCGTGACAACAATAACATTTATGCCGTTATTCTCGGTGGCGCTATCAATAATGACGGGAACAAGAAAGTGGGCTTTACCGCCCCTTCAGTTGAAGGGCAGGTTGAAGTCATCACCGAAGCCCTGGCCTTGTCGGAGGTCTCAGCCGATTCTATAACTTATGTTGAAGCCCATGGAACCGCTACACCTATAGGCGATCCCATTGAGGTCGCATCTCTTTCGGAAGCATTCAGGCAGCATTCTGACCGCAAACAATATTGCGCTCTGGGTTCGGTAAAAACCAACATCGGCCATACCGACATCGCATCGGGCGCAGCTAGTCTGATTAAGACCGCACTATGTCTTAAAACCAGAAAGATCCCTGCCTCCCTGCATTTTCATGAGGCAAATCCTAAAATCGATTTTCCCAATAGCCCGTTCTTTGTCAATACAGCGCTCAGGGATTGGAAACCTGAAAACGGCGCACCCCTTCGTGCCCTGGTGAATGCTTTTGGCGTGGGCGGAACCAATGCCTGCCTGATTCTGGAGGAGCCACCATCGATTAAACCGGAACCCAGCGAACTTCCCTGTGACCTGCTGCTAGTTTCAGGGCGCAGTAATGAAGCCGTTTCTGCTGCCCGGGCAGAGATCAGGACTTTTCTTGAATCTTATCCTGAGGTTGATCCTCACGACATAGCCTATACCTCACGGTATGGCAGGCATCAGTTTCTGAATGGAGCCGCGATACCATTCCGCAACAGGGAGGAGTTACTTGCAGGGCTTGGATCAAAGACTGCCACAACAGTCAAACCATCAGCAAAAAGACCTCTGGTGTTTATGTTCCCCGGACAGGGAAATCAATACATAAACATGGGTCTGCCATTGTACAAGACCCAGGAAGTGTTCAGGAATACCATTGATCAATGTGCCGGAATACTTAAGGAGGAGCTGGGGTTTGACATCCGGACTGTACTGTTTCCTTCAGCTGCCGATGAAGCAACAGCAGCCGTCAGAATAAATGAAACGTATATTACCCAGCCGGCTCTGTTTATAGTGAGTTATGCGCAGGCAAAGCTTTTAATGTCACTGGGACTGAAACCCGACATGCTTATTGGTCACAGTGTTGGTGAATATGTGGCAGCCACCATCTCAGGTGTATTTTCACTTAATGATGCGCTGAAAGCAGTGGCACGCAGAGGCCGCATGGTTCAGGACCTTCCGGGAGGGGCGATGCTCGCAATTCTGCTCACCGAGCAACAGCTGGGATTCATGCTCCCCGAGGGACTTGAGATTGCTGTAGTAAACAGTCCCGGATTATGCGTCGCTTCAGGACCTGAAGACATAATCGACCGTTTTGCTGCTGAACTGGACAAAACCAAAATATTTAATAAGAAAATTCCTACTTCGCATGCTTTCCATTCGGCTATGATGGAGCCCATGTTGCCTGCATTTGCTGAATTTTTCAAGGAGATAAAGCTTTCAGCGCCTACGATCCCTATCGCGTCTACGGTAACCGGAAAATGGTTGACCGCTGAAGAATCTACCAATCCCGATTTCTGGGTGAAGCATGTACGCAAGACCGTACGCTTCGCAGATGCAGCAGCACTCTGTATGAATACAGTTCTGGCCGTTTTCGTGGAATCAGGCCCTGGCCAGTCACTTGAATCGGCCGTAAAACGCCAGCTTCCAAAAGACAGTGGGCACGGGGTCATCAGCACAATACCTGCATTGGATTACAAAGCCGATCCTTTGATCTATTTCTATTCGGCCCTCGGCCAGATCTGGGCCAGCGGAGATTATTTCAACTGGGAGCTGTTCGATAAAAGCAAGAGAAAACTCATCTCATACCCAGGTTATCCTTTTGAACGAAAACCCTATAAGATCGACTTTTCGCATAATAATGCCGACAAAACCAAGAAGGAAAATAATAAGAAACCCGATATCAGTCAATGGTTTTATATTCCCGGCTGGAAAAGGTCGGCCCCTCCGCAACTTATTCCGATTAACGGCATGGCTTCTGCTGAAGAAAGTTCCGAAAAAGCCTGCTGGCTGCTGTTTGAAGATGAGGAAGGCCTTTGCCGGGAAATCCGCGGTAAACTGAATGAATCAGGCATTACCTGCATGAACGTTAAAAAAGGAAATGAATTCATTCATGAGAAAGACAATTATAGTATTGATCCCTCAAACAAGGAGCATTTCTTCAAACTCATAAATACGATTAAATCAGAAGACCGTAAGCCCAATAATATTATCTATGCCTGGAACTACTCGCAGAAACCTCAGTCGGGACACCTTCACCCGCTTCATGCCGGGCAACTTGCCACTGATAATTTTTACGGTCCTCTGTACCTTGAACAGGCTCTCATCAGTGAAGGCTTTGTGAAAAACCAGTTTTTGCTTTTTGTGATAAATCATCTGTATGATGTGACCGGCCAGGCGGTACTCTCCCCTGAAAAGGCTCTTGCTGTAGGTGCTGCCCGTGTCATCGGACAGGAACATCCCGGATTCATTGCCCGCCTGGTTGATCTTCCGTATGTTTCGGACTCTGATCAATTGAAAGAATTAGGTTCTGCCGTGATCAGCGAATGCCGCCTGGCGACGGATGACACGATTGCTGCTTACCGTAATGGCTACCGCTGGGTTGAAGATTATTCTCCAATATGTGCTGAAAACGGAGCCTTTGCCGAGAACTCCCTGACCAATCATGGAGTTTACCTGATCACAGGCGGGGTAAGCGGAATCGGGATGGAGCTTGCCAAATTTATCGCCCGCTCGGTAAAAGCCACCCTGGTACTGACTCATCGTTCATCCTTGCCACCCCGCAGCGAATGGGCCTCGATTGTTGCAGCTACAGAACCTGATGACTCAGCTGCAAGCCGGGTGAGGGATCTCATGGAGCTGGAATCATTGGGTTCAAAAGTGATTCTTGCTCAACTGGATGCTTCCGATTACGAAGGAACCAGGAAGCTGGTAACTGATATTGAGAAGGAGTTCGGGCCATTTTCCGGAGTGCTGCATTCGGCCGGGATGCCAGGTGGCGGTGTTATTGCACTTAAAAATAAAGAACAAGCCGAGCTCGTGCTGAAGTCCAAATTGAACGGAACACTCATTCTGCATGATATTTTTAAAGAACGTAAGCTCGATTTTTTCTTCCTCTTTTCTTCCGTTTCTTCGATTTTCGGAGAAGCAGCCAGGATTGACTATTGTGGTTCCAATGCCTTTATGGATTCTTTTGCACAGTATCGCAAACGCTTAAACGGCGATGACACACTTTCGGTCAACTGGGCCCAATGGGGAGTCGTTGGCATGGCCGCGAGTTGGGAGAAAACCAAAGCTGAGAAGAAACAGCTTTTGCAATCGGGTAAGGCAGTTATACAAAAAGAAACCAGGAACGGCATAAGGCTGGCGTTTCAGTCATCAGATCAGGATCAGGATATTTATCAGATCGACATTGATCCGGAACAAGACTGGGTGTTAGGCTCTCACCTCCTGTCGGGGAAACCGGCATTCCTGGGGATATCCACACTCGAGATACTCAACCTGTATGCCAAAATCAAAAATCCGGAAGGCCATCTTGAAGTCCTGAATTTTTCATTCGTTACTCCGCTTATTTATGACGAAGGTATCAGCAGGAGTGTACGATTAATGGTCAAGCCTTCGGGCGATGCATTCGCATTCCGCATAAGCAGTAAGGAATTAAAAGGCGAATCGGCCAGGGAAGTATGGATGGATCATGTTAAGGGGGAATTCAAAATATCAGCAGAATTGCCTTCCGCGAGCTTCAACATCGAGGAACTTTCAAAACAAATCGGAGGCAAGACCGATAACATCCCTCATTTCCTTGAATTGATGAATGAAGAGAACAGATCTGTTTTAAAATACAGTGAACGGTGGGATTGCAAGAAATCAGCCCAATACAATGGTAAGGAATTTCTTATTGAAATCAAACTAAGGGATGAGTTCCTTGATGACCTGAACTATTTCACCCTTCATCCCGCCCTGCTTGACGTAGCCACATCAAGCTGTATACAATATGTCGACATGAATCTGTACCTCCCGTATTCATATAAAAACATCCGGGTGTATAATCCTTTGCCAGCCTGCTTCTGGTGTTATCTCAGAATCAGTGATGAATGGAAACCGGGGGATGAAGAATTGAAATTTGAAGTAAAGCTTCTGGATTTGGAAAACCGTCTGCTTGTAAGCATCGATCAGGTTTCATTCCGTCGGTTGAAACAAAATCTCGGGGGTTTCAAAAGTTCAGTATCTAAAGATGCAGCGCCGAAACCTGTCCAGGAAACCAGCTCCTTCGCCGGGAAAAATGATATACTTCCCGATGAGGGCGTCGAAGTGTTTAAACGCCTTCTCAATTATAAGCAGTTCCCTCAGATCGTAGTCAACACAACCGACCTGAACCAGGACATCCTCGAGGAAAGGCCTTCATACAAGAAAAAGGAAAAACTGGAAAAGGAAGAAGAAAAGAAAGGAAATTCATCTACTTATGAAAGGCCACAGTTATCTACTGTTTTTGAAGCCCCATCGACCGAAATCGAAATTGCAGTGGCCGAAGTCTGGAAAGGCATTCTGGGCATTGACAAGATAGGGGTGAATGATACCTTTATGGAACTCGGGGGGAATTCGTTGCTGGCAATACAAACAATATCTAATATTGCGGATGAGTTTGACCTTGAACTCCAGCCGAACGTATTCTTTGAAAACCCGACCGTGAAAGGATTATCCGACCGAATCGTCGAAATGATCATTACCGCGAAAGGATCCGATGAAATTGAAGCATTGCTGAAAGAGATGGAAGATGAACAATGATGAACTTCTGAAAAAGATCGCGGGTTTGTCGCCTGAACAGAAGGAGAAACTGTTGAAACGCCTTGGTATTGCTCCTGCGAAAGGCGATCATGGCAAACCGTTAAAGGACGAGCTTCCCCTGCCGGATTGTTTCTCCTGCGATCCCGGTAATCCCGGTTCATTGAATATCAGCTTCAGAGAAGCAAAGATCGCCGATCCTCCCGAAGGCTATGTGCAGGTGAAAGCCCGGGCAGCAAGCCTGAACTACCGCGACCTGATGATCGCTATGGGGCAGTACCCCGAAGCTCCCGGTGTCCCGTCAAATATGGGTTCCGATTATTCCGGGGTAGTTACCCGTGTTGGCCCCGGAGTAAATGGGATCAAAGAAGGGGATGAGGTAATTGCCTTGTCGGCCGGCACTTTCATCGACGGAAAAGTACAGCCTGGCAGCCACTTTATCAATGCATTCAACCTTTCACAACTGCAGGTCATACCTAAACCTCCGGGCCTGAGCTTTGAAGAAGCAGCCGCTGTACCCACGGTTTTCCTCACTGCATTCTCAGGCCTGATACGTCTTGCAAATATTGCTGAAGGCGAATCGGTGCTGATCCATACAGCTACCGGAGGAGTCGGACTTGCCGCTCTGGAAATTGCAGGATGGAAGAAGGTTGAAATATATGCAACGGCGGGATCGCCTGAGAAGAGGGAATTCCTTATAAAAAGGGGAATCGTTCATCCGATGGATTCAAGATCCCTTGCCTTTGGCGAGGAGGTCATGGAACTGAGCAGGGGCAGGGGTGTCGATGTTGTTTTGAATACCCTTTCGGGAGATGGCATGATGAAAGGATTAGAGATCCTTGCACCCTTCGGCCGGTTTATTCAGATCGACAAAAAGGATATCGCTAAGAACACCCTTCTGCCGATGGGCATCTTCAGAAAAGGGATCACTTTTTCGGTACTCGATATTTCGTTGTATCTGATACAGCCACGCAAGCTGAAAGAACAGCTTACAGAGATCGCGGGGCTTTTCAATTCCGGGGTTTTTAAACCGATTCCTTGCGTAACCTACCCTGTTCAACAGCTAAAAGAAGCGCTCAATGCAATGTCGCGCTCAAAACACATTGGGAAACTGGTCCTTACTTACCCCTGATCATACAGTGCATGGAGAAGAAGGAAAAATCACTGAGTGAACGCCTGTCGGGATTAAGCCCCGATCAGCTGAAAGCCCTGCTCCGTAAGGGAAGGGATGATTCGGCCCCCAGGATTGGGAAGCCTCCTAAAATGGAACGGAACCCCGGGGGGATCTACCCTTTGTCAAAAGCTCAGGAAAGGATGTGGTTCCTTCATAACCTCACCGAGGGAGTCGCAATATATAACAATCCTGTTGCCCTCAGGATGTCGGCCGTTTTTCCCCTGAATATCGATATTCTGGTTCAGAGCCTCGGTATCCTCACCGAACGGCATGAGATCCTTCGCACTACCTTTGAGGTGGTGAACGGAAATCCGATGCAACATGTTCATGCAAGTGGTAAACCTGAGATAATTTACTGCGATCTCCGTAGTCTGCCATTGAATGAAAAAGAAACTAAGGCCATAACCCTGGCTCTCGAACACGGGAAAACCTTAATCCCCCTCGATCAGCTTCCGTTACTTCGTTTCGACGTACTTCACCTCAACGATCTGGAATACATTCTGCTTATCAATCCACATCATATCATCTCCGATGGCTGGTCGAATGCGCTGTTTGCGAAAGAACTCTCGATGACTTACGCGGCTCTGGAAAGCAGAGAGCCTGCGCCTTTCGCCGGCCCCGAATACCAGTATGTAGATTTTGTGAAATGGGAAAAGGACTGGATGCTCACACCCGTTTACAAAGAACAGCTTGATTTCTGGAAAACCCAGTTAGCCGGTCTGCCTGAACCCCTGCGACTGCCGCTCGACTTTCAAAGGCCTGCGATCATGTCGCATCACGGGAGTAAAGAAGTTAATGCCATTGATGCAGCTGAAAGTGATAAACTACGGCAGTTCTGCCAGCGCGAAAATATTACTCTGTTTCATCTGCTTTTCGGAGTTTTCGGTTTGCTGATGTCGAAGTACAGCGGCCAAAAGGATATCATGATTGGCGTTCCGGTTGCAAGAAGAAACCAGCTTTCGTTCCAGAACACTATGGGGCTTTTTATCAATACCCTTCCGATGAGGGTGAAAACTGATGAAACCCTTACTGCAATAAACTTTCTGAATCAGATAAAAACGTATTCCCAGCAGGCTTTTATGCGGCAGGAACTTCCTTTTGAAAAGCTCATCGAGGAGGTGAAACCCGACCGTAACCTGAGTACCAACCCTGTGTTTCAGGTTCACTTTGTACATCAGAACATCCCTTCACTATACAGCGTCAAAGGCCTTGTGGTGAAACCTGAGAGCATTGATTATTCCTATTCCAAGTTTGACCTGAATTTCTGGGTTGAGGAGGCGAACCTGGGGCTGATCCTTTCGGTGACTTATCCCCGTGATATTTTTCTTCGTCAGACGATTCAGAAAATGCTGATCAACTACAAGATTCTGATAGCCTCCATCATAAGCCATCCCGGAGAATCATGCGGCAGGCAGGACTGGTTCCCGGCTGATCAGCGATCGCTCTGCAGAGGAAAGACTTCAGTTTACACTGAACCCTTACTGAATCCGCCTGCTTCCTGGCTTGATGAATTCAGGACGCAGGCCAGGGCAACTCCCGATTTAAAAGCAGTACGCGATATCAGTCAGCAGTTGACTTACCGGGAGCTCGACATGATTTCCGGTCAGCTTGCAAATACCCTCGCAAAAGAAGGTATAAGAAAGGGCGATCTGGTGGGTTTACTTCTTCCCCGGGATGCATCCCTCATTATTTCTATCCTGGGAATCTTTAAAGCAGGCGGAGCTTATGTTCCCCTGGATAGCGGTATTCCGGAAGAAAGACTGAAGTTTATTGCAAAAGATGCTTCACTGAAGCGGATAATCAGCACAGAAGACTTGTCTGAAGTGCTCGCCGGGACAGGCATTCCTGTTCTTACTTATAGTAAGCTGATAGCCAAAAACGAGGTTTCAGCGACTCTTACTTTACCTTCCCTTGGTGGTGGCGATCAATTGTCGTATGTGATCTATACTTCAGGAACAACGGGAAATCCGAAGGGAGTTTGTGTCGGATCCGGCCAGCTGCTTAATTACTCAAAAGCAGTGTGGGAGAGGATGAAGATGGAAGCAGGTGATTCTTTTGCCACGATTTCATCCATTGCCGCCGACCTTGGAAACACTATGATATTCCCTCCCATGATCCATGGAGGCGAGGTCGTGATAATTCCCGAAGATCTTTCGACAGATGCATCTTTGCTGGCCGATTGGTTTTACCGCCAGCCGGTAGATTGTCTTAAGATCGTACCTTCTCACATGATGAGTTTGCTCCATTCATCACGGGCTGCCAGCCTTTTACCGCATAAACTGCTGATGCTAGGGGGTGAAAAATGCAGTGCGGACATTGTCGGGCAGCTCAGAAACCTCGCTCCGGCACTCAGAATCATCAACCATTACGGCCCCACTGAAGCCACCATCGGCTCGCTTACCTGGGAGATCCCTTTTAATCCTGCTCCGGAACAACTTACGTTTCCTATCGGTTTTCCTCTCGACAATACAGCAGTTTATATCACCGGCCAAGATCTTCAGCTCCTCCCGAAAGGTATTCCCGGAGAAATCATTTTGAGTGGACGGAACATAGCCCGCGGATATCTGAACCAGCCTCAGCTAAGCAGTGAAAAATTTGCTGATGATCCTTTCATAAAAGGGGAGCGGGTTTATCGTACGGGTGATCTGGGGAGGATGCAGGAGGACGGGTCAGTTGTATTCCTTGGCCGAAGGGATCATCAGATCAAGATCAGGGGCTATAGGGTAGAAACCCGGGAGATAGAGAATGTGCTGAATGAATTTATTGCTGTTGAACAGGCTGTAGTACTTGTTCCTGAAAACGTTTCTTCGGTGAGTTCAGTGCAGGCTGCCATCAGCCTGAAACAGGGCTTTGTTTATGATGAGAACGAACTCAGGAAATGGCTTTCACTTCGTTTGCCAGCGTATATGATCCCATCGGTTTTTTATGTGATTGAGCGTTTTCCTCTCACATCCAACGGAAAAACAGATGTAAAGGAATTACTGCGGATGACCGGCACCCGTAATGAAACTTCCCGTTCATTGGCTCCGCCCCGCGATCTCACAGAGCTCAGGCTGGTAAATATTTTCAGGGCGATACTGAAGCAGGAAGAGATAGGCATAGCCGATGGTTTTTTCGACCTGGGGGGCCACTCCCTTCTTGCAATACAGCTGTTTGCTTCAATCGAGAAGGAGTTTCATGTTCATCTTCCTCTGGCTACCTTGTTTGAGAGGGGAAGCGTGATGGCTCTGGCTGAACTTCTCAGGGAATCCGGTTTAAAACAGAAGCCCTCCTCTCTGGTCCCGATCAGGCCGGGTAACGGGAAAAAGCAGGTTTACCTGGTGCATCCTGCCGGCGGCAATGTACTTTGTTATTATGATCTGGCCCGGGAGCTGGGGATGGATTATTCTGTGTACGGATTGCAAGCGTCGGGACTGACGGGTAAAAAAGTTGACAGTGTGAGTGATATGGCCCGTTTTTATCTTGAAGAGATCAATCTGCCGGCCTGCAATGAGGATGTGATATTTGCCGGATGGTCTATGGGAGCAGTCATTGCGTTTGAGATGGCAAGACAGGTTGGGGAATCCTCGGGAGTAAACCCCCGGCTGATGATCATCGATCAGATAGCTCCGGTTAAAGCCGAACCTGAACATACAACCAAAACTATCGATCCTGTTGACCGGATGCTTGCTTTTGCAGGCAAGGTAGCCCATCTGGTGGGTAGTCCGCTGGGGATAAATGCCGCAGACCTCAGAGGAAAAGAACCGGTGGCTCAGTCCGAGGTATTTCTTAAAGCATTTAAATGGGCTAACCTTGTCCCGCCCGACATGAAGATCAGCGATTTTCACGGATATCTCGATCTGATGATCCATCATAATGAGATCACGGCGGCCTGCCGGCCGGGCTCCTTTGACGGGAAAACCCTGCTGATCAGGGCCGGGGATGCATTGCCTCCGTTCGACGGGCAGACCGTGGTTCCGGAACGGTCTTACGATCTGGATTGGGGGCGATGGATCAAGCATGATCTATCGGTTGTTGATATTCCGGGGAATCATGTTTCGGTTATTGTCCGCCCCTATGTGAAGGAACTCGCGCTTGCACTGATGAAATGGGGGGATACGGGATTATGATATCAGCCGGCCTCGTCCTGTTTCCAACGTTCAAAGACGAAGAACTCAGAGAAAAAGTTCGTCAGATGCTTCACCCGGAAGAGATAAAAACCGCGGACGCTTTCGTGTCGGATATCCGCAGAAAATCATTCCTTCACGGAAGGATAGCGGGAAAGATGGCTATTGAAAAGATATTCTCTGATGTTCCTTCTGCTGAAATACAAATCACAACAGGCGCTCTGGGTGAACCCTATATCAGCAACCTTCAGCAGCCATATGGAGTCTCAATAGCTCATGGTGATTTACTCAATGCCGGATTGTGTTTTCCTTTGACCTTCACGATGGGAGTTGATGTGGAAAGCATCACGGAGAAAAACCGCTCAATCATCCCCTTAGTACTTAGCGATAGGGAGAAGGAAATGTGCAGAGTAGAAAAGGATGAGCTTGAGTTGCTTCATGTGCTTTGGACTGCCAAAGAAGCCGCGGGAAAGGCAATAAGGCTGGGATTCCGGGTTCCGAATGAATGGTATGAAATTGATAATTTAGAGACTCTTACGTTTGAACCCCGCCTGATACACCGGTGCCGGTTTAAACATTTAACCATGTTCACGGCTCTTTCGGTGGCGATCCCGGGCGGAATACTGTCTGTAGCTTACCCGACAGATCATGATCTGGATGAGACTTTGAGCAGGTTATTGCAGCGATGTGAATAGCCGGGAGCCACTATATGACCAGCAAAAAATATGCATAAATGACAGATTGAAATATTATGGAACAAACACAGCAGGCATATATTGCCCGGATGCGCGGCCTGATCTATGGAAACTGGCAAACATGCATTACCTATGCATTTGCTGAACTGGAAATTGCAGAGATGCTTCAGGACGGCACGAAAAGCCTGGAGTATCTTGCAGGACGAACAGAAATTCAACCTGACACACTTCTTAGATTTCTGCGTTGTTGCGCTCAACTTCAGTTTATTCATATTGATGTTGGCACGAAAGACGTGACCTTAACTGAATTTGGGACCTGCCTTCTTCGCCTCCATCCTTTCAGTCAGCGTGATGCAGCTCTTCTGAATGGCGCATTTTACCGTTACGAACCCTGGGGTAAAATAACTCAGGCGCTTAAGGCAGGAAGCGGTGATGGATTTTCGGAAACGCACAAACATGGTTCCCTTGAATACCTCAAGGATAAACCGGCATTGCTGGAAGTATTTCAGAGAGCAATGACAAATCTTTCGATCACCGAGAATGAACAGATCACGACCCATTACAACTTCAGCGACTTTAAACATATCATTGATATAGGCGGAGGACATGGCACTTTCATCAGGGCTGTATTAATTGCGAATCCGGGGATGCGCGGCACTATTTTCGATCTTGCTGAAACGATCGAAACGGTTAATCTGGCCGCGGAGCCGGTTGCAGACAGGATCAGCTTGCTGGAAGGAGATTTTTTTCAATCCATTCCTGCCGACGGGGATATTTATACCTTAAAGAATATTCTTCATAACTGGCCGGAGGCAAAAGTAATGGAGATAATGAAGAATTTACATACTGCCATCCGCAGTTCAAAAGATCCTTCTCAAAAACGGGTATTGGTGATCGAACATCTGATGAGCGATAATGCTGAGGCTGAAAGTCTCGCTCCATGGATGGATATGAATTTCTTTATCCTGGTTGGAGGCCGGGAAAGGTCATTACATGAATATTCAGACTTGTTTGCCGCTTGCGGGTTTGTTATTTCAAGAGTTATATTGACAAAGACGGGGAGGAGCATTATTGAACTGGCCATATAAAAGCGAGATTAAGGAGGGGGTATCTCTTATCACCGCGTTAAAGAACCGGAAAGAACCTCTGGAGGAAGCCTTACAAACATGGCTGGCACATGATCAGATTGATGAAATCATCATCCTCGATTGGGATTCCAATGAATCGCTTATTCCGCTTGTACAAAAATATCAGAATGGAAAAATAGTACTTGCTGTTGTTAAAAATCAGCCAGGATGGGTACTTTCCTATGCTTTTAATCTGGCTGCCAGGCTTTCATCAAGGACCAGACTGCTGAAACTTGATTCGGATATCAGACTTCTTCCCGATTTCTTCAGGCATCACCGCCTGAGTCCGGATTTCTTCTTTACCGGAAATTGCGAGATTGCACGAAATGACAATGAATTGCATCTGAGCGGCACTTTTTATGCATACCGAAACGATTTTTTCAGAGCTAACGGATATAATGAATTTATAACATCCTATGGATGGGATGATACAGATATATATCTTAGAATTGAATCGCTTGGGATTAAGAGAAAGAACATTAATCCTGATGACATCAGTCATATTGAGCATAAAGACAGAACAACTCATCAGGACCGTACCCGTTTTATCGGCGGGATCAATGACAAGGAGCGCTCGATAATAAATACGCTGATCAACCGTCAGATCTGCTCAGCAATGCCGGCCTGGTCTGTGGCTCTCCCTATGCGTGATTTCAATGTGGAATACGTTGATTCAGGTTTGTATTATTGCGAGGCCGGGTCTGAACCTTGTAATACGGTTTCTTCTGAAATTGCAGTGGAATGTGAGAAACTGGCGCTTATTGAGCGTCTCGACAATCATCAGATCGCTTTTGTTGAAGAGATTCAAAAAGTGTTGACCCGTGATGAGCTCAGGGATATTTATTCAGCTTTTCTTTCAACGGAAACGGATTCCGCAGAGAAAAATCTTCTCGGAGCAATTATGAAACTTAACGGGCTGGTCAATAAGAGCAGCAACAACCGGCCTAAATCAGTCCTTATTCAGATCCCTCCCAAGATCCTTAATTTACCTGTGGCAGAATGGAAATCATCGCCTGTTCAGAGGCCTGATGTTGAGTGGGCTGATATCCCTGCGGGAACGTTTATCATGGGAAGCCCCGAAAATGAAGCAGGCAGGTGGGATGATGAAACACAGCACCAGGTAACTCTCAGCGCTTTTAAAATGAGCAGTCACGAAATAACAGTGGCACAGTTTAAAACCTTTGTTGATGCTAGCGGCTATATTACAGATGCCGAAAAAGGGACTGGCGGGGCTATCGGAAGTATAGCATGGACCGGTACACGACTGGATCTTATTGCAGGTGTGAACTGGCTCTGTGATATTATTGGAGAATTGCGACCCATTGAGGAACACAACCTTCCTGTGATACATGTCAGCTGGAATGATGCAAGCGCGTTTGCCGCATGGATGGGCTGCCGCCTGCCAACGGAAGCTGAGTGGGAGTATGCTTGCCGGGCCGGAACAGTATCGCCTTTCAATACAATCGGCAGGCTTACCTCGGCAGAGGCTAATTTTAATGGATCGTTGCCTTATGACGGCGAAGAGATCAGTGAATACAGGCGTAACACCATGCCTGTTGGAAGTTTTTCTCCTAATGCTTGGGGATTGTACGACATGCACGGTAATGTTTTGGAATGGTGCAGCGATTATTACGGGGAGTACCCTGCCGAAAGCAATCTGAATCCTCAAGGCCCATCGTGCGGGTTCGACAGGGTGTTTCGCGGCGGCAGCTGGTGCAGCGATGCACGCCAGTGCCGGTCGGCCGACCGTAACAGCAATTCACCTGCCCGCCGCAGTTTTAACATGGGATTACGGCTGGTTGCAGTTGAATAACGAGGTGTGCCGTTTTTCTGGAAAATGCTTATTTGAAAACCGATAAGATGTCTGAAACCGTATGCTCTGTCAACCGGTTGGCAATAACATAATTATAAGGGGTTTCAACGTCATATTCACTTTTTCTGAACTCAGATAACATAGTAATAAGTTGGGCTTCCGTGTCGTAAACATGACCGTATTCCTGCATTTCGTGAGCGCCGGCAAGGTCGCGGCCAAACCAGGGAGTTTTATTGATCATGCTTTCCAGAAGAACCAAACCAAATCCTTCCTCAGATGAGTTAAGTATGTATCCGTCGGCTTCAGCAATGGTATCTAACACCAATTCTCTCTCAGCCCCCATGATCGTCATGACTTTATTCGTATCCTGAGGCCTGTCACCATGATCTTCGTATCCGAAACACAGCAGTGTTCCAAGGTCGGAGTTGTTAAATGAAGCTGCAAGGGATTTCATTTCCTTATGAGGCCAGAAACCACCGGCAGTTACGTACATAGGGCCTTTGATCCCCAGTCGCACGCGCATTGTAATACCGTTAAGTCTCCCGCCAATGGAACGTTCTCTGACAATACTGTGCCGCACATAAACAGCTTTATGTTGCATGCCGTGTTTTATGATGTGATTCAGATCGAAAGACGTAGACCAGGCCAGATATTTGTGCAGGGCAAGTCCCTTCAGGCATACATCGCTTTCAGATGGTTTTATAATCATGTACATCACCGGCGATTTAATGTGATCGGCATGTGCATGCACAATATCCGGAGAAATTACATCCCCTCCGTGTACCACGATTAAATCCCACTTCTTTGCAAGGACATACGGATCATCTGTAACTTTTACACCATTCTGATCTCCTTTGTTAGTGGAAGCAAAAACCGTAACATCATGGCCTTGTTTTAAGGTCTCCTCGGCAAGGTCCCTTACATAGTATTCAGATCCTCCGGGGAAAGGGAAGTAGCGGTGAACCACATACAAAATTTTCATTTGTATTTTTCCTCCAGTATTTTTTCCCATTCCGGAACACGGTCGTACTGATGAACCAGGCAGAAAGGTTTCCCAATACTTGTGCATACCACATCATCAATCATAACAGGAGTCTTTTCAACCAGAAATGGTTTGAAATATTCGATTATTTCCGGATTTGCCGTTGTTCCCAATTGTGCAGCATACCCGTCTTCACTCATCGTAAAATTAGTGATAGCTTTATAGGGCTGAAGATTCAGCAAAACGTTCAGTGCAGCCTGGTCCGGTGTATCGCTGCGACCTGGGACATGTGCAGGAGAACGACCACAAAACATATATAAATTCAGAAACAAATCAATCATGGTTTTACACTCACCTGCAACAGTTCCGGCATTGAAGATTAAATTGTCACAGTTCATATCATAGATAGCCTTACCAAATGATTTTTTCAGGTTCTTTCTTCCCCAGGGTTCATCCCTGTAATGTAATGATTCACAAGCTACGTTTATTTTTTTATCCCCGATATTTCTTTCTAACCATTCCGAAGGATTGGTTTGAAAGATGACATCTTTTACATCAGCGGCAATGAGGTAACGGTAGTCATCTTTCAGGGCATTATTGAAGAAGGCCCAGATATCGTAAAATCTTTGAAGGCAGATATTGAAATCAACGTCAGCGTATTCCAGCCTTTTTTGTTCAGGGTTATCTATGAATCCAAGAACTTTGTAATCACGTTTTTTCAACTCTTCAACAACATCATAACCAATGTTATAACAAATCATTACTTTATCACCGTTAAAACCGCAACGGTCTAAAGAATTTACCCAGCATTTAATGTCGTCAAAGGTGTATTTGGTGATGCACCCAACCACCACATCTTTCATACTGTGACGGATATATTAGAAGAAATATTGATCGAAAAAATTGTTAAATTAGCTGTTTGAAATACGGTCGCAAATTATGGAATAATCCGGAATTTTTAAAAGAATAAAACCATGCAAAATCAGTTTGATGAAAGAATGTCATTAGTTCGGGATGATCGGTCAAATCAGGAGTCAAAGTTGGCAGAAAAAATAGCCCCAGCTGAAAATCCGTTTGTCAGAATTCCGCCGGAAAAACTGTTTTCAAGCCCGATTAATTTAAAAATTGCAAACATCAGATATCCGGATCTTAAAAAATTTGTTCTTACCGATTGCCACAATTTACCCGATCATGTATCGGATTTAGGGAAAATCATCTATTCACTTGATGAAATCCCTGTTGATGAGATTCCCGATTCTCTTATTTTTATTTTCTTTACCTGTGATACGGATGCCTTACCTGTTTTGAAAAAAATCAAAGAGCATGGCGGGAAATACATGCCGCACCAGGATTCCACAAAAACAGATTACCGGTTTGTAAACAGATTGGCGTACAATGCGATTAAAAAAACCTGGGAAAAATCTGACCGCATTTCTCACATGGTAATGGTTGTTCACGAAAATTTGTGTGAAGCCCTTGAGCTGACAAAAAACGTTAAGGGGGATTTTGTAGAAATAGGAGTATTTCTGGGAGGATCATCTTTGACCGCGCTCAACTTCATAAATGAGCAATCGCGGGTATGCCAGGTTGAACCTCGGAAGGCATGGCTGATTGATACATTTGACGGATTTAATTATGCAGAAGCTAAAAACAGTCTCGACGTTATATGGCAAGGCACTCATAAGTTAATGGGTGTTGAAGAGACAATGAAATACATCGGTGGTACCCTGGCTGATGCCGAAACCCCTTTTGAACTTATTGAAGGGAATATCTGCTCAGATGAATTACCTGATGGGATAGATAAAATTTCGCTTGCGAACATTGATGTTGACATGTACGAACCCACTCTTTCGGCTCTATATAAATGCGCTGAAAGGCTTTCTGATGGCGGAATTATTATTGCAGAAGATGCGACCTCGACACCTCAGCTATATGGCGCTTATCTGGCGATGAATGAATTTTTAGAGAGCCCGGTTGGAAAGTCGTTTACCCCGATTTTTAAAAAGGGTCAGTATTTCTTATTAAAGAACAACAACAAGAAATAACATTTTTTATATTCAATTAAAGGAAGTCACAATGAAAAAATTCTCAGTATTGCTTATGCTTGTTGCATTTGTCGGTATGCCGGGTTTAATGACCCTGGCCCAGACTGCACCTGATTTAATTTATTACAATGCGAAAATCGTTACACTCGATGCAGCAGGTTCTACGGCTGCAGCTGTTGCGATAAAGGATGGAAATTTCCTGAAGGTAGGAAGTGTTGACGAGATTAAGAAGCTTGCCGGACCGGCCACGAAAATGGTCGATCTTGGCGGAAGCACCGTCGTTCCCGGGCTTATCGATGCTCATTGCCATCCGATGGAGGCAGCAATGATGAAGTCTTCATGGGTCGATGCCCGCTTCCCTGAAACACGATCGGTGAAAGAGGCCCTTGAACATATCAAAGCCTGGGTAAAAAAAACTCCCAAGGGAGACTGGGTTTATGTAGCCTGCGTTTCGGCCAGCGAAAATAAGTTCGCCGAAAAAAGACTGCCTTCTAAAGCAGAACTTGATGTCGCTTCTCCCGTTAACCCGCTTGCGCTTGCCAACGGAACACATATGGCAATACTGAATTCAGCGGCACTGAAGACGCTTGGGATTACCAAAGGGATGAAGAAGCTTCCGAAAGGGGGCTCTGTCATACTGGATAAGGATGGTGAGCCTACCGGAACCATTACCGATGGTATGGCCGACATTCCAATGTCGAATACTTTAGCCCAGCTAAAGCAGTATTATACCAATGATATGCAGGTGTTCTGGAATGAGCATGGCTTCACTTCGTTTCTGGCGATAACTCCTGCTGCAGCTTTACCTGTGCTTCAGGGCCTTGCCGCTGCAAAGTTCAAACCGACAATACGGTATACTACATCCATCTGGACATCAGCAAACGGAGGTGATATGCCCGAAGATCTTTCGAAGTATAAAATGCCTGTTGATGCTGATCCTGCCTTTTACCGTTTCGGAGGGATCAAAGTATGGATCGACGGGGAGAATGACTGTCGCACAGGGTATATGTACGGGCCGTATAAAGGCAGTTTCGACACCGACCCAAAGGGCGACAAGGGAAGCCTGGTTACTCCTGAACCCATTGACCTGAAGATTGCAAATATAGCAGCCAAGAATGGAGTCATGGTGATGCTTCACGGTTCAGGCGATAAGGCCATGGATATCGGTCTTACAACCTATGAAGAACTAGTGAAATCGGGGAAGCAGGGAAAGGTCTTCAGGCTCGAGCATTTCGGGATGTTCCAGATGACCGACAAGCAGCTTGAAAGGGCAAAAGCCCTCTATGCCAAAGGACTCAGGATATCTGTTCAGCCTACCTGGCTGCTCGACCTGGTGAAAGCCGACTATGAGAACATGGGTGCCAGGCGTACCGAAACCGGTTTCAGGTTTCGTTCAATGATTGATGCCGGGCTTGAACCCGCTGCAGGCAGCGATGTTACAGGGATCTATCTTGATAATGTAAACCCCTTCCTGGCTATCTATGCTTCCGTTACACGTAAATCGGATGCCGGCTTATTTGAAACGAAGGAAGAAGCAGTAACGGTGACAGAGGCTTTGAAGATGTGGACCGTTTGGGCTGCGAAGTCGATAGGTGAATTTGACGTAAAAGGATCAATAGAGCCTGGCAAATATGCCGACATGACGGTTTTATCGGCCGACATCTTCAGCATACCTTCCGACAGCCTGAGGAATGTGGTTCCCCTGAAGACTATTGTTGGCGGTAATATCGTGTATGACCGGAAGTAGGCGATGTCGTTCAAATTACCCTAGGGGCAGAGTATCTATGATCCTCTTCCGAAGCTTATGTGAAAGCTGCAAGCGCTGCCGGAACAAAGATCATTTACCGTCACTATGCAGGAGCTGACCACCTGAGAGTCCCGGCTGCGGCCGAGGCTGATTTCCTGAGCTGGATGGCCGATCGTTTTGCGGGAAGACCATAAGCCTGCAGCAGCTTAAGCTTGGATTGCTCTGGGGAGAGAAATGAAAAACTATTTTTTACCCTCTAAGGTTATATGTTTGCGCATCAGGGAGTATACTTCCTGCATATTCAAGGGCTTGACCATATACGCTATACATCCGGCGGTAATCGCATTATGTTCATCGAAATCGATGGAATACGCTGTTTGTGCGATAACAGGCATCTCAGGTTTTGTCCTCAGAATTTCACGGGTGGCATCATAGCCATTAATTATAGGCATCTGGATATCCATAAAAACAAGGTCGATTTGTTTCTCTTTGCTGCAAAACTCAATGGCCTCAAGGCCATTTCTTGCCCTCAGGATCGTGGCATTTGTTCGTGACAGAAACCGTTCAAGAACAAAGAAATTATTATCCACATCCTCGGCAATAAGAATTGTTTTGCCCGTGAGATCAGGAATATCATATTCCAGCTTTTCTTTGCCAGCGGCATTTAACATTCCTGCATTTCCTTTATATGGCAGGGCAAAGAAAACCGACGTACCTTCTCCAGGATCGGAAGTCAGCCAAAGACGTCCACCCAGCAGGCCTGCAATTTCTTTCGAAAGGGTAAGGCCAAGGCCAAGCCCTCCGTATTTTCTGGTACTGCTCTCATCGCCCTGCCTGAATTTTCCAAATATCAGATCGATCTTATCTTTCGGGATTCCTGAACCGCTGTCTTTGATGAAGAAAATAATTTCTTTTTCAGGAAGTACGTGACAGCCAAGTGTAATGTTGCCGTAAGTAGTAAATTTGAACGAATTATCGAGAAGGTTTTTCAGGACCTGCTTAACCCTGGCAAGGTCAGACTCAAGCAAGACTTCTACAGAGACCGCAGGCATGAACACGTTAAAATCAAGCCCGGAAGTGCACAACTCATTATACTTTCTGCGATAATCCTCATGTAATTCCTGCATCAGGGTATTCACGCTGAATACCGAACGGTCTATATCAAACTGACTGGCTTCTATCTTCGAAATATCAACTACATCATTTACGATCTTCATGAACTGTTCCACTCCGCCCAAAATGTATTTCATATATTCTTCCCGTTCAGAAGCAGTTAGGGAAGGCGATTTCAACAGTTCATAAAAGCCGAAAATAGCATTAGCTGGAGTTCTTACTTCATGACTTAGGTTTTGAAGGAAGTGAGTTTTCAGCCGGTCCGACTCAGTTGCTTTAAGAAGAGCTGTTTTTAAATGTGTTATATCCTGAACCTGAATAATAAAGTATAATGGTTCACCTTGATGATCATGAATTACAGAGGAACTATGCAAGGCGAAAACGACTTGTCCGTCTTTACGAATATACCGTTTCTCCATGATATTCCGTGAGATCTTTCCTGATTTGAGACGGGCAAATACATGTGAATCAGCTTCGAGATCGTCGGGATGAGTTACCGTTACCTTTCCTGAAAGCAGTTCTTCTTCCGAATACAGGACCATCTCACAGTAGGCTTTATTAACCTGGAAAAAACGCTCATTCAGGTCCAGAAGGATCATACCAACATTGGAGTTCTCATAAAGGCCATCGAGATGTTTCTCGTGCTTTAGAATTTCCATTTTGGCCTCCCTTAGCGATTGCAGATTAAGGATGCTTACAATAATATATTTCTTGCCCTGCACCACAGTCTCATAGCATGACCTCAGCAAATGCAAGTCATTCATGCTTTTCCTGAGGACTGCTTCGGACGGGAATAATTTTCCTGGGTTTTTTTTGCCGAAGGCACAATTGGTGCGATTATTACAGACTAAAGACCGGCAGTCTGAGCCAATAAAATGATTGCCTGGAGTTTCGAAAAGATCCCTGGCATGCTCGTTTCCGTCAAGAACTTTATTTGTTTCAGGATCGATCATCAGCAATGCATTCCGAATATCCTCCATGCAAACTTTTTAAGGTAAAGAAGTCTTATTTTAAATAATCACCAAAATTAATAAAAGAAATAATATTTTTCTATGTTAAACGGAAGTGGCGGAGACAAATAAATAATCTGCTATCATTTTTTTATCTTTGCCCGATAACCAATTGACATAAAAACTCCTTGTCCGGCAAAGTCCAGCAGTTGATCATTTATTATTTTTCAGGAACAGGCAATGCCCGCACTGTGGCGAACTGGTTTGCTGAAGAGGCGTATGGGAGAAACATTCCGACTGAAGTGTTCGACATTGCCATGATCGACCGCAAACATATTCCGCCACCTCCTTCCGGCGCCCTGGTCGGTTTTGTTTCGCCTACTCATGGGTTTAATTACCCTCCGGCCAGTATGTATTTCATATTTCGTTTTCCCAGGTCAAAGGGTAACCGCTTATTTCTCATAAACACCAGGGCAGGAATGAAACTATCAAAATGGTTTGTTCCCGGGCTCAGTGGTATTGCCCTATGGCTTTCGGCCCTTGTTGTTTTGCTCAAAGGATACCGAATTGTTGGCTTAAGGTCTATTGACCTGCCATCGAACTGGATCTCCTTCCATCCGGGCTTAAAGGAAAAAGTCGTAGAATCGATCTATGCCCACTGTAAAAAAACAAGCCAGGGTTTTGCCCGGAAGATCCTTGATGGAAAAAAAGTTTACACTGCTTTCCGCGACATCATACAGGATATTCTGATAAGTCCGGTGGCAATAGGTTATTTCTTTGTTGGCCGGTTCATGCTGGCAAAAACCTTTTACGCTAATGAGAACTGCGATAAATGTGACCTTTGCATCAATAGCTGTCCGGTGAAGGCTATTCTCACTGTTGACAAGCGCCCGTTCTGGTCGTACCGCTGCGAAAGCTGTATGAGGTGTATGAACAGCTGTCCTAAAAGGGCTATTGAAGCAGCACACGGGTATATTGTCGGCATCATGTGCCTGATCAATATGGTCATTATTGCAATGTTCTGGAAATGGATGGCGGCATTTATTCCTATACCCCGGGATATCGGATGGGTGAAGTTCTTAGTCACAATCACCGGCTGGGGTATAACATTCATTTCTCTGGTGGTTTCTTACCGCCTGTATCATTACCTTCTGAGAGTTCCGGGGCTCAGGCTAATATTTTATTATACTTCGCTTACCCGGTTCAGATTCTGGAGGAGATACAAGCCCACAAAGAAAATGATTTCGCAGCTTCCCTCTTAATCCTTTACGCACCTCACCGAATTTCCGCATTGTTTCAGTGAAGTTTGTAGCCAAAGGTCATCACTGTTGCAGGCAAGGCTTCTGATTCTGGCGAAGCTGACTTCGCTTTCGGTAGAGCACCACCAGTGGCCGATCACACCGAGACCGCTAAAACCGTCGACTCCCATTGAGCCACCAGGCAGGCCGTCGAATCCGGTATCGTTTGTGCCGGAACAATTATCTTTTTCGTCGCCCCATCTGCTGGTACTTTTCATGCCAATGCCTGGCCTGTCACCCTTTGTAGGAATATCAGTGAATACAAGCCATTCCAGGTCTCTGGGGATATGCCAGCCCGTGGGTGCAAGTCCCCGTGAATCGTTCACGGCATACCAGTTATATAATTTCCCGTATTTACGTCCGTTTGACGCATTAAACCCATAATAGCACCAGCAGCCTGTTTTACTTTCACCATACCGTTCCCATTCGGCAGCTGTTTTCGCCTCGGGGATGGCATTCCCGTTACGGTAATGTGAAACATTAAGGTTTTCTGCCGTCCATACTTTGTTTGAGATGGCAAGAGTTTTATAGTTATTCCCTTCGCGGTCTCTCATCATTCCCTGAGCTCTGGCGGGATTCTGGCTGCATAACATACCAAGAAGTAAAAGAAAAGCAGAAAGATTTTTCAACGAATGGAGATTTAGAGCGAAGATATACAAAAACAGCATTACTGACTGAAATCTGCCTGATTAAGGAGTGTTTTTCTCTTTTGTGAGTATCTCAAAACCAATGCTTACCGATTCGCCATTCTGGTCGACCAGGGTAAGGCGGTGAAATCCCCTGTCGGGCGAGAGGGCCATCTGGTGCGATTGCCTTGTAGAGCCTATGAACTTGTCGTCGAGATGCCAATAGATCAGGGCATCGGGATCATGATGGGCTGCTTTAAAGACGGCGCTCCCGGTTTTCCCATCCAGATCAACCGGAACATATAGCAAACTCCCGTCTTTGGGATAAATCAAATCCATATTCCTGTTTCCCCCACTTTGGGTGCAACCTGGCCGGAAAGGCGGAAGCGTTCTGTAAAAAGGATTTTTCGTGCGGAAATACCATTCCTGCACCGGAGGCAGAACGAACCAGGAAACATTCTGCATATGATCGGTTGATTCGCATTCAGAGTTAACCTGGTGTTGACCTGATTGATCCAGGTGAATCAGCTGGTGAAACGGACAGGCGGAGGTACGAATGCCGTTCTTCTGTACCCAGGCCGAGTCCTTGAATTCACAGATCGATGAAGCGCGGTAGCCGCTGTAACTGCAAACTGGAATTTTAACCATTCCCTCGACCGGGGTCCTGAACCAGCTGGTGGCAGGCAGGGTTTTAAAGATATCGAAGAGTATGGGAGCGGCAACTCCTATACCTGTAAGACCAGGCCTGCCTTCACCTGAAGCATTGCCCACCCAGACTGCAATCACGTATTCCGGGGTTACGCCAACTGACCATGCATCTCGGTTCCCAAAGCTGGTGCCTGTTTTCCAGGCGATCTTATGGGAAGATGAGAATTGTTGCCATTGAGCTTCCTCATCCGGCCGGGCTACTTCTACCATTGCTTCGAAGGTAAGCCAGATCGATGCAGCATCAAACCATGAAGAACGGCTGTCGTACTTAAGCATCTTCACATCGGGATCCGGTAGAAGGACCGGCGGATGAAAATCAGCCTTGTTATATCCAAGGTGGTCCGGAGAAAAATGATTTAACGTACGAGCCATGGAGGCATACATGCCGGCCAGATCCCACAGCTTAGCCTCTGCCCCACCAAGGATGATCGCAAGCCCGTAGTGGTCGGCGGGTTTATTCAGACTGCTCATCCCGATATTCTTCAAAAGCTTGTAAAAAGGAGTATAACCATATGTCTGAAGCATTTTTACTGCAGGTATGTTCAGCGACCGTGAAAGGGCGCGTTTTGCAGGAACAGCACCGTCGTAGGTGAGGTTATAATTCTCTGGGATGAACCCTCCGATCTGCACAGGGATATCCGGGATGAGAGTATTAGGCAGTATCAGGGCGTCGTTGAGCATGGCTGCATACAGGAATGGCTTCAAAATACTGCCGGTACTTCGTGGCGAAAAGATCACATCCACATCGTTGCCATAATCGGTCTTTCCCGTTTGCCTGAGGTTTCCTGTATAAGCCAGAACATTCCCTGTATTTACCTCCACCACGATAGCTGCAGCATTATGGATTTCATTGGCGGCAAGCTGTATCCCGTGCTGCTCGAGAATATTGTTAACTCTTTCCTGTAAACCTGCATCAATAGTAGTAATGACTTTCCTGCCCTTATAACCTTCCTTTGTGAGCCTTACAAGCAGATGGGGGGCAAGCCGGGGAAGGGGATAGGGTTTTATAGGCAGGGGTTCACTTTTAGCAAGTTCGCATGTGCCAGGGTCTATCACCCCTTCATACCACAAACGGTCGAGAAGGCGGTTACGTTTGGCCATCAGGTTCCGGGGGTTCCGGCCCGGATAAATTAATCCCGGGCTGTTGGGCAGGACAGCGAGGGTAGCAGCTTCGGCCCATGACAGACTGGAGGCGCTGACCCCAAAATACCTCCAGGCGGCGGCTTCCAGGCCGATCACGTTACCTCCGAAAGGCGCATGGGATGCGTAAAGCCTCAAGATCTCTTTTTTCGAGTGAGTAAGTTCCATTAAAAAAGCCAGGCTTATCTCAAGGATTTTTTCAACATAAGTCCTGTCCCTGTTCTTTCGGGCGAGCCGTATCACCTGCATGCTGATGGTGCTGCCCCCGCTGACGATCCTCCCGCTTTTTGTGTTGAGGTAAACCGCCCTGGCCATGGCCACAGGATTAAAGCCGGGATGGTAACGGAACCAGCGGTCTTCATAACAGAGAATGGCTTTCCTGAATTTCTCAGGAACCTCCGTGCTTTCAGGAAAGCGCCATTGCTGGTCGGCCGAGATCCTTGCTCCCAGTAACCGCCCTTCCCTGTCCAGGGCTACAGTAGAAGCAGGGTCATTGAACAGATGACGGGGCCAGATTATTAACAGCAGAATGTAAAACAGGATTACCGGGGCAAACCAGTAATACCATTTCCATGAAGAGAATACCCGCCACTTCTTCACCCTGGCTTTGTTATTTTCCTACCTCTACCCAGTAACCTGGAACACGGGCGTTAATGACGTCATAGTACATGGCTTCGCATTGCACGGGCGGCTGGTAAAAACGGCCACGGTAAGTAGCCATCAGCAGTACCTTAAACGTTTTTGTCTCGCCAGCCTCCAGGTCGAAATAAGTAAGCACCCTGTCGTCCCGCACATCCTGGTAAGTATACACCGATGCCTTGGTGAGAGCCGAAGCCATCTCGCTCATCCGGGAGTTCATGATCTCCCAGCCCGAAGGGAAAACCTGGGTAAGCGCCAGGTTCTGGTACGGCCCCAAAAGCCCGGGGTTACTTACCTTTACCACGGCAATGAAATTTGTTCCCTGCTCCAGCTTGCCAACATTGATTTTTTCACCTTTCAGCCCGGTATATGTTACATTCAGTTTAAGGTTGTTATCGGCGGATGAGGAATCCCCGTAAGCAGGAATTCCCTTAATCAGGAGCTTAACGTAGATTATATTCTTCCCCTTGTTGTTCACTTCGAGGTTTTGCCTGCGGCCTGGCAAGGGGTCTATAGCTGAAACGGAAATGGATTTTGGTGTACTTATATTTACTTTGCTCTTATGGTCAATACTGAATGAGGCATCAATCCCGCTGCCGGCGGAAGCTCCATAGAAATCGCAGAGGGCTATAAGGCAAAAGGCACTGGTTTGAGTACTCAGCCATCCCGCCTTGTTCAGTTCCCCTGCAATGCTTTGTGCAAGGGGAGCAGCCTTAGTTTTCATATTTAGCATCGTCAGCACTTCAAGGATCATGGCCTTGTCGCGAAGTTCGGTTCCATAGGTTCCCCACATCTCGACATAAATGTTAACGCTGGTCCCTATACCGTTGATAAGCTGCTGGGCAGCTTCGGGTTTGCCTGCAAGCAGGTAGGCCCCGGCCAGCCTCCATTTGGCAGTAAGGGAAAGGTCCTTTTTCTCGAGTAGCTTGTTCATCGCCCCGAGTTCCGGCGCCCGGGCCAGAGCCAGTGTATAGAGGCGGTAAGCCTGTACCAGATCGTTGTTGGCCCAGCTTGCATTGGCTGTCCACGAAACGGCCTTTTCCCTCTGGAAGACTTTCCACGCCTGCATAAAAGCAGGGGGCAGAGCAAAGCCTTTCTTTTCGGCTTCCAGCATGAAATGGCCGGCATAACTGGTCCCCCAGTCGTCGGCAAAAGCTGAACCCGGCCAGTATGCCAGTCCGCCGTTAGCTAACTGGAATGACCTGAGCATGCGAATCCCCGTTTTGATGTTCTGCTCGGTCACTGCTTTGGTTTCACTGCCGAGTTCCACCATGTCCTTCAGATACAGCTGGGGAAAGACCGAAGAAGTCATTTGTTCAATACAGCCATATGGATAATGGATCAGGTACGACAGCCATTTTTCGAGATTCAGCGATGGCATGGAAGAGAGTTCAACAGACCCGCTGTTGGTGCCGGGTATCCCCCTGGCTGCAAAGTCAGTATTCCAGCTTCCCCCGGGGGATATAGCCTTTTCAAACATATCCGTCACCGGCAGGTTAGGATTCCTTACATCAATTTCAATAGTATTTTCGGCCCTCTCATTACTGCATACTGCAAGAATTTTAACCTTTGCAATACCGGTCATTTCCCCCACTTTAAGGTCGAAGTTCACAAGCTGGTCGCCAATACTGCTAAAGCTAAGCTCACGGGTGTTTCCTCCGCTCACTTCGAAAAGGTTATTCACATCAATGGTTACCTTCACATTTTTGATCGATTTTTCCATGGCGAACACACTTACCGGCAGTTTCACCGATTCACCCGGTCCGAGCAACCTGGGCAGGGTGCCCTGAACCATCAGAGGTTTCTTTACAGCCGCCGTCATTTCCGCTGAACCATAAGCTCCCTTGTTCCCGGCTACAACCATGAACCTCACCGATCCGATGTATTCGGGCATTACGAACGTTGTGGTTCGGGATTCTCCTTTTTTCAGTTCAAACGGACCAAAGAACTTTACCATGGGTTTAAATCGGTTGGCCTTGAGGCTGCTTCTGCGTATCAGATCCTGGTCACCGCCTATGCTTAGTATCCTCTGCAGGTCGCCGCTGAAAGCTCCCATCACCTGGTCGAAAAGGTCCCAGGTTTTTACACCCAGAGCTTCCCGGGCATAGAACACACTCCATGCATCAGGAGTTTTGAAACGGGTGAGGTCGAGCAGGCCTTCATCAACAACAGCGAGGGTATACGACATACTACGGCCATTCGCTTCTTTTACAGTGATGGAAGCCGGTTGCATCGGCGCCAGCTTGCCTTTCAGGCTGATTACAGGCTTCAGGTGGGTTTCGGGGTTCTCAACGAACACCGGCACGACCCCGTAAAGCCTGATCGGCAGGTCGTTCTTTGTCTGGGAGTGAGGCTGGATAAGGGTTACGAAAGCATAGCAGTTCGGGGCCATATCTTCGGTGATCTTAAAGCTGATATCCGTGCTGCCTTTGGTGGTCGGTGTCCAGAAGGATTTCAATACCTTAGAACCATTCTCGACCGTAAGCAATGCTCTGCCATCGGGCGATGTGGGAATACTGAGTTTTACCATGTCCCCCACGGTATATTTTGATTTGTCGGTTGTGAGAGTAAGCATCGACACAGCCTGTTTTTCCCCTCCGGGCATACGGAAATATCCGGGCCAGTCAACATACACTACTTTGCCTGCCACATGCCCCGAAGCCCTGTCGGTCACCTTAACCAGGTACCTTCCCCATTCTTCGTAACTGACCCTGAATTCGTAGCTGCCTTTTCCGTTCGCAGTTTTTACTGTCGCAGAATCGACGGCCCTGAGGTTGGAGGTAGAAACAAAATCGGCTGAACTACGTTCCGAATCATCCCACCACCAACGCCATTCAAGTTTAAAAACTTCGACCTTCAGCCTGTTGGATGGAACCAGATTGCCATCGGGATCGACGTTAACCAATGAAATATCATATGATTTATCGGTATACAGCACACGTTCCCGGGCCGAAGGAAGGGGGATGCTTAGGCCTGCAAAGGAAACGTAAGGGTAATAAGGAATCGTAAAACGGTCGATAGAGAAATCCCCCCCGTCTTCAAACACCTTGGTCTCGAAACTGGCATTCAGCACACCGGGGGCGACATTAGTCACATGGATCACCGGAGTGATGGTCGTTTTGCCTTCATCATTGAGTTTTCCGTCGAAAATACTGATGTTTTCAGCTGCAAAACCAGCGGTTGGGTTGTCGAAAGTGTAGTTCGGAAACTGTTTGAATGCCGTGACCGACTTTGTGAGGGTGAGGCTGACCTGTGCTTTTAAACCCCGGGCTGTAGCCCCGGTGAGCCAGTTGGCTTCAAGCATCACAGGCGGTATCTTGTTTTTTTGCAGGAAGGCCTTGTTGAAATCCATACGGATCTTCAGCCGGTTTGGCTTCACCGTTTCGATTTTAAGGGTCTTCTGGAATTCCACTCCTCCGACTTTTACTTTAGCCAGCCAGTTACCGGTAGGGGCTGAAGCAGGAGTTGTGGTTTTAAAAGCATAAAATCCATTAACAGAAGATGTGAGTACCAGACGCGACACCATCTGACCGCTTGGGTTATAGAGTGAAAGGTTCACCGGGTGGTTTGCCGGAAGTTTCGATGTTTTATCATCAAGGATAAAGGTCAGGTAAATCGAATCGCCAGGCCGCCAAACTCCTCTCTCCCCGTAAATAAATCCTTTGATGCCTTTCTGAACAGGTTCCCCTGCTATGTCGAACATGGATAGAGAAAGCGAATTTCCTTCGGCCAGCTTCAGGTAGGCTTTTTCCTTATCTTTTGTAGCAACCACGATGAAGGGCCTGGAGTTTAACTTGATCCCGGCCATGCCATCTCCATTTGTCGAGGTTTTCCCAATGTTCTGCTGCTGGAAATTAAAGAATTCAACAGTCACGTCTCTCAGGGGTTTTGAGGAGATCAGGTCGGTGGCAAATACAGTAAATTCGTTTTCACCACCTCCTTTGGCGATCAGGCCAAGGTTGGAGGCAAACACGTTACGGTTTGCTGTCTTGTTGAAATAGTATGATACCTTGCAGGGGTCATCCCGTTCGGCCCACTGGTAATTCTGCCATCCGCCGTTAGACGATTCCTCATCATCGTAACTATTGGAATAATTCCATCCGTCACTGTCGTTTTCTCTTTCTGTATTATAAGTGACTACCATATCCTGTACTGCGGAGCCACTGTCTGATGCACATGGATAAGTGGAATACTGTTTTTTAAAGCTCAGGCTTACCGAATAGATGGCTCCCGGTTCAGCTTTCATAAGTGCAGAAAGGTCTATCGAAAAACGGTTCCAACGGCCATAGTCGGCAACGCCTTTCAGTGGAACAGATTTTTTCAGCACGGTCCTGCCTACTCTTGAAAGATCATAGTTGTTCCCGAGTTCGTTGACCTGAAGGAACTGGAGGATATTATTCTCATAAATGCGGATGACTTTGACGTCGATTGCCTTCAGGTTCACCGCTTCAAACGGGAGAAGCATGTTATTGGATGAAGGCATGATTACGCCACTGCCTATGAACCTTACGTCGGGCTTGTTCCCATCGGGAGAAAGTTTCTGAATGATGCGGGTACCAAGTTCTTTTCCCTGGCAGTTTCTGAGCCATGGTTCAATGCTCAGCCTGGGATTTCCATCCAGGTCGGCAGGCGGATAGATAAACAGTTCGTTATCCTGTATTGTATGCCTGAGAGTGCTTAGTTTGCCGATTCGGATCAGCCCGTCGAGGTTTTGGTCATGCTTAAGCGGATCGCTGAACCGAAGCAGGAAACAGGGCTCACCCGCGGCCACATTCCGTAATTCAAGAAATTTGAAATCTCCCAGGGCCGGGATCTCTTCGGTAAACTCCTTATCACCGGAAGCGCCTATTGGGTCGCCACGAAAGCCGAGCTTTACACTGGAAGCACTTTCGCCGCGAATAATGGGTTCGACCTGAAAACTATGCTGGTTGTTTTTTGAGTCGTGCTGCCAGCTCACGGGCAGACCTTGACCGTTCTGATTCGCTGTGAGCATGAGCTCAACCTGTTTATCATCGGCCACATCAGCAGTAAATACAGTCCCGTAAAGTTTTTCCCGGCTAAGATCCGCCTCGGAAATCGCTTTATGATTATCGATGGTGACATCAAAATCCTGACGTATAGTCTGGAACTGAAATTCCATGGTTTTCATGGAGTCGGGCACAGTAGTCAGATTTGAAAGCAGGAACTGAACCGTGTAGATCTTATCCTGAGGCATTGGCTCGTCGGGTCTGAATTCCAGCGTACGGCTGTTGATCCAGCAGCTTGTTCCCTTGATAGAAGGTTTGATCTTAAGGAGATCCTCTTTCAGCGCGACATTGAGTGAGGATGAATCGACATAATCATCAGTCATCCTGATTTTAATTGTTGAATGGGTCGGCACAAGTCCGGAAGTATAGGCCTGAACGTATTGCCTGAAGGCAGGATTAACATGTACAAGCGGACCTTTGGCGGTTTTACCGAAAGTCTGTATCAGGATAAAAACGATCAGGATTACTGCAGCAGGAAGGCCTGCAAACAGCAGTAGTTTTTTCTTGGCTGACATAGGGCTGGATTTTGTTGAAAGTTACGAAAAAAACTACAGAAACCGCCTGACCTTTTTTTTGTAGAATTCCCATTCCAGGCCGAAGCGATCAGCCAGGAACCTTTCTTCGGCAATGATCATCATGTAATGCGCGGAAATACACCAGGCGCCGATAAGGATGTTGATAATGTTCGGGAAGTAGATCATTGAAGAGAAAGTGAGCAGGAAAACGCCCAGGTACAAGGGATGCCTGCTGTAACGGTAGAGGCCTGACGTTTTTAATTGTGTGGATGAATCGGGAAGTCCATATTTAAGAGAGGCGCCCAGGTTGAAAAAGGAAAGCAGTAAGACCAATGTACCTGCACATAATACGACAGTTCCAGCCCAGCGCATCCATAACGGAGCCTCCGGACCAAAAAAGGAAGGGTCAATTGCCTTAACAAGTTCCGGACCCCAGCTTAAAAACATGGTAACTTTCCCCGAATAAAAGAGGAAAGGATGGATTGAAGGCTTCCCCACAATACTATCTTCGGTCTTAACGATTCTGATTGTCATGGCCAGGAAGCCGAGACCCATGATGATAAAGACAATTGCAACAATAAGGTTTGGAAGGGGGAGCATTAATGTTTACCGTTCTCAGCGTTTCGTTTATTGGATAATAACTTTACCGGTGAAGGCCGATTGATCATTTTTAATCCTCAGAAGATAAACTGACGGAGGGAGACCACTAACATCAATCGTTTCAATAGTTTTTGAGTTTTTCTGTTCAATTTTCCATGCATCAAGCATCTTACCGGTAAGGGATAAGAGTTCAGCTGTTGTTGAAGTTCCCGGTTTGAAGTTTAATGAGATATAGAGTCTTTGAGATGCAGGGTTTGGATAAACACTGATTGCTCCGGTTTCATCCACTTTTTCGATTCCGTCAGGTGCTGCCTTCACCGAATCGCAGAACGATTGTGTGCCGCATGAATTGGTTACTTCCTCACAAACCAGGTAGACTCCGGGTTTATTAAAATGATGCTCCGGGTTTTCAAGGTTTGAATAGAAGCCATCATTGAAATCCCAAAACCAGGATTGTGGCGATGATGATGAATCGTGAAATGAAACACTCTGAGCATTCACGGTAAAATAAAAATGAGGCTCAGGCATCTCGCATACATGCACCTCTTTGCAAATGGTATCCTGGCCGCAAGAATCACTGATTCTAAGACAAACAGGATAAAGCCCCAAAGTGGCATACGCATGCTGAGGATTCTGAAGGTTCGAGAAATACCCGTCGCCAAAGTCCCAGAACCAGGATGTAGCTGAACTCGAAGTGTCGGTAAACTGAACCAGTGGAATTTGTGTGAAAAAAGAAAAACCGGCCACGGGCGGGCTACAGTCACGATAGGTAACGACCAGTTTCGGGCGCTTCAGTGGAACATGATTATTGCTGGAACCATAAACGACACAGCAGTATTCAACTTCAGTCTGCATGCGGTGCATCAATCCAAAATTTGATGCCGGGTTATTTACCCAGCCCTGTACCATTTCAGTCATGTCTATATCAGACAGATCCTGGGTTAATGTATTCGTTCGCGGGACCGAAACCTGCCCCAGGCTTGTAACAGCAGGCTGGGTATTCCAGGTAGTTGTGAGCTGATCCCAGGAAGAAGTAATGCGTTCGATGAACCCCTCGTTATATCCATATTGTTGTCCGAAGGCAATTGCAGGATCAAAATAAAAGGTGAGCCGGGCATCCAGGACTACTGTGCCGGCAGGAAGAGAGGAGAGGTCAAATCGTACCAAAGCCCTTCCTGTGCCGGGAACGCCGCTATATGTCCATGCATTTGCACTCAAGCCTTCGCTCTCACCATCCGTGTCATCGGGAAATGCACTGTTGACATAAGTATCCATACCCATATCAGGTCCTGGCTGGAGAATCAAAGTTTTCTGACTGAAGGCTAAAGTGGATAGTAAAAAGAAAAAAGCAAGAAGGGACAGAGCAGGTTTCATAGTGCTTCCGTTTTTAAGATCTCTGCAAATATAAAGCTTTAAAAGGGGCTTGTCAATAAATGTAAAATCGCTTATTCCTCATTCCTTTCATCACGCCTTGAAGCTGCATACTTACCCACCAGCATGGCAATGATAATGCCGATATACATCTGACCTGTGATGGCAATGAGAATGCAAAGTGAACGGGCATATGGTTTAAGGGGGGTGATGTCGCCGTAGCCTGTTGTGCTTAAAGTCACAAAAGTGAAATAAATAAAATCGTCGAGATGCAAGATGACAGACTTGCCATCGGCGGCTGGAAAATTAAATGCTGTTGGATCATGCCGGTCGAGCAGGGCTATTATCATAGAGAAAATGAGGCCGATAAGAAGATAAGCAATGATTGAGTCCAGAATGATAAGCGGTGTAATGGTCTTTGAGTTAGCCAGGTTTGTTATAAGGGATTTAACAACAATGGCAAAAAAGAAAATATTCAGGGAGGAAGAGAAGTAAAACAATGTCAGTAATTTAAAGTATGCTGAGATCCAGATCAGTATTACCGCTGAAAGGGCTAATGGAATGAATGCCGGATGTTTTCTTTCGGAATTAAGATAACCCAGCAGAAATATCAGGGTGAATGAGATATCATAAAGAATTTTCTGAAGGTATAGGGGAAAGAAAGTGACAAAAAATACTGTAAAAATGACTGAAATCAGGAAAACGACTTTCCATTTTATCCCTTCCCGAAAAAAACGGCTAATTGAAAAGTTCATGTGCTAATGGTTTAGGCGTTCCAAAGTTGCGTAAATCCCGATAAAGAAACAAATCTAAAAAAATTTTGACAAACTAAAGGGTTTGTTGTAATTATGCATTGCCGATAAACCACATACAGATGATTACAAACTCTTGTACTTCAGCCAGGGCTTCAGGCGTGATTTTATCATGGCCCGTGATCATTGCCCTGATGATCTTCTTATCAGGGAATATGTTCAGTATCAGATCTCAGGCCCAGGAAAATCAGGCCGGGCAGTATAACCAGCTAGAGACCCAGGCCGGGACTCCGGTGATGACCCCGCCCAGGCGTCATAATCCACCCCAGGATAAACAGGTAAAAGATGATGATAAAGCCTATCAGAAACCCGAAAAGCAGCCGGAATACCCGGGTGGGACCGAGAACTTGTTCAGGTTCCTGACCAGGTCCATAAAATACCCGCGTAAGGCTGTGATGATGAAACTGGAGGGTAAAGTTTTGGTAAGTCTCACGATAAAAGCTGATGGCAGCGTTGCCGAAGTGGAAACAATGAGAGGAATCGGAGGAGGCTGTGATGAAGAAGCCGTGCGGGTAGTCAGGCTCATGCCGAAATGGAGACCAGGCGAAAACCAGGGGAAGCCGGTAGATGTGAGCATGATACTTCCCGTGAAGTTTGCTTTTGACACGGTCAGTATAAAAAAGTAAGCAAACGGTTCAGAACAGCATATCCTTCTGCATGTTCATGGTCTTCTGTGTATGATCCGAATCATAATCAAACAACAAATTCCCGTCCGAGCGGAACAGTTTTACAGAATTGAGGTGGAACCAGATAATAGCTTTTCCAACCTTGATCCCGTTAAGGATTTCTATTTTTGCATCTCCCGAGGGAAGCACGTTAACTTTTAGCTTTGTCCCGTCGGTTATCTTGAGTCTGTCTATTACTACAGATTTCTGATCTTCTGTATGAATTGTGATGATGCCGTTACTGTTTTTAATCGCACTGAGTTTACCGAGGGATGCAAACACTTTTGGCGCTTTCTTTTTAAAGCCCGGGTTGTATTTCTCGAAAGTCTGCTGGATGAGGTTGCCCGAAAGAGAGAAGTCGTTGAGACGGATCAGGCTGATGGCGCCAAAAAGTCCGGCAATGACCCGCTCACAGTTTGCAGAAATCTGTTTTTCGGTTTCATATTTCAGGGTTGCGCCGGCATCAAAACCTGTTGAGGCGTTCAGGGCGATTTTATCAACAGCAGACCCCAGAGTTGAGGAGAGATTAGCATTGAAATAGACGTTTCCGGTTCCGTCAAATTTAACTCCGTAATCGTCGTAGTTCGGGTCAAATGGATAGACTTCCGATTTAAGCTGTTCACCACCGGTTGAGAATTTGGAATACAAAATTGCATCTGATTTGTTGTTTCCAGCAGTAAAGTTGGCCTGTTTAAGCCATTTCACTTCTCCGCCTTTATTGAGCCGGAGCAGGAAAAGCCCTGATTTTTCTTTTGCAAAAACAATGTTGAATGCACCGAAGGCCATAAGTTTCTCATAGGTTCCGCCTACATAAACGTTTCCGTCGGGACCGATGTTGATATTGCATCCTCTGCCAATACCGTCATCAGTGCCTTTGATAGCCCAGAGCAGGTTGCCTACCTTATTATATTTGGCAACAAACACATCTTCGGCATTGTCCTTCGAGGTGAGTGTTGCCCCACCCAGATCAGCAATTCCTTTGAAATACCCTGTAATATAAGTATTCCCATCTGCATCCATAACGGCGTTCTGGTTATTGTCTCCGGCAAAGCCTCCGCCTGCATTTACTTTATCCCAAACGGTTGCGAGTTCCGCACCTTTGCTCTGGCCATTAAGAAGTTCGATGATCTCGGCCTTGGCATTTACTTTTCCCGGCATAGTAAGGCCGAAAGGAGCATTTATATAAGTAGGGTCGGCAATCACGTATTTATCTCCCTTGTAAACGATATAATCGCCGGGTTCATCTTTGGGAAAATTTATTGCAGTGGCTACATGGCCGGGATAAACCACCCCGACCACCTTGAGTCCAAGCAATTCCTTTACCAGGTAAGAGAACAGAACTGCCCTGTCGTCACAGTCTGTATACGGATAGTAGAAATCCTCCTCGGGGAAATCGAATTTCTCCTTACCGTATTGTTCCTGATCGCCTTTATAAGCGAAGCCGTTCTGTACAAAATAAAGCAGGAAATCGACAGCCTGAGGAGTTGTCATCTTGTCGATAATGGGTTTCAAAGCATCATAGATGGATTCCTTGGCCTGAGGGGTTACAACACCGTCGAAATAAACCTTAAGATCGCATAGAGGGTAGTCCTTGAAGAAGTTGATGGTATTCAGGTTGTAGCTAAGGCCAAAATTATACTCCTTGTCCTTGAACGTGAATTTAAACTGTTTTGTATTATAGGTATTCCCGATATTGAGAGGGCTGTAAAGATTCAGATCGAAGACTTTGGTTGCCCCAGGAAAGTCTTTGGCATAGGTAAGTACAACATTCTCATTAAAACCAGGTGCATAGAATTTTACATTATCAGTGACGAAGAACCTGGTATCGAATAATGTGTTTGAAGAGGGGAACATCAGGGCGATCTCTTTTTCGGTATAGGCAATCCTGATGCGATAGCCCGATTTCGTAAGCAGAAACCAACTCAAAAGGCGTGAATAGTTTATGTCGGGGTTGATGGCTTCGGATGTCTTCTTTACCAGCAGGAGGTAACCCCAGTCGTTAAGATTCATCGATGTATGGGCATCGCTGAGCTGCTGCAGAAGCGAGCTCCAGGATGTTCCATTGAGCCTGTCCCAGAAATCGGCAATAGTAGTATTATGTATAGTAGCAGGCAGGTTGCCGTTCATTGCCGGATCAGAGGAAAATGTAAATTTTGATCCATAGAAATCAAAACCTTTACCTCCGGTAGTCTTTGCAACAGGTACCGGGACGGGTGTTGGCAGAGGCAGGATAACGGGTGTTGGCAGAGGCACCGCAATCGCTGTTGGCACCGGTAAAGGTTTGACTTTTTCAGTGGGCGGAGGTGGTTCGGGGGTGGCGTCTTCATTGACAAACGGGGGCATAGGAACAGGAAGGATATTCATTGCCGGGTCTGGCGGGGGTATATCTACCCTGATCTCTCTTGGGACTGCCCCCGGTTTGATTTTGTCAACCGAAGGATTGTATTTCGGAAGAGTCTTGGGTTTGGGAGTAGTGTCTGGTTTTATCCCTGCATATACGTTGAACTCAGTCCAGTTTTTCCTCAGATAATCGGAGAACTCTTTATCGAGGGAATCCTTGTAGTTCTTAAACTCCTTACGGGTGTTGTCGGTAAAGTTTTCAAGTTCTTTCAGCTGGGCCTTCTTCATCTCTTCAAAGTCCTTGTCAACCTGGGCTTTTGATATCAGGCCGCAGGCTAAAAGAAAAAGAAGCAGAACATATTTTTTACCCATAAGATAAAAGCCAGAAGACTATTTTAGTTTCCAGGTTTGCCATGAACTGACCACATCGGGACTAACATTCACAGTCGGGTCTTGTTCTTTCTGATTTACTACAAGAGATTCCTTGGAAACATTTTTAATTACATAATCAGTGAATTCCTGATACGTTATGTTTCCTTTGGACTCCTGAAGTTTTTTAAGCAGGAAATAGGTGAACATACCATGTTTCTGCTTGTTGTATGGCAGGGCCGACTGATCTTTGTTGGTCGCAGAAAACACAACAAAATTTCCAGCCAGGATTTCTTCTGTTGGCTTTACTTTCACACTGCGTGCAGCAAGTAAACCGCTCTCTCTGCCTCCTCCTGTAAAGCAGGCATCAAGGAAAATAGAGATTTTTTTTGCCCCGGTTTCACTGAACTTTTTATAAACGTCTGAAAGTTTTATCCCTAATGTGACATTAGTGCCATTCACATCAACCGGAATCAGGTAAGGAATATGAGTGACTTCATCAGGAAGACCATGCCCGGCATAATAAAACAACAATTCGGCATCCTTGCCAACTTTAGAACAGGTTTTACTGATCAATTCAAGTTTTTGATTCATCTGACCCGTGGTTGCATCTGTTAACAATACAACCTGGTCCTCAGGAAATCCAAGTGTTTTAACAACATAATCCCTGAACACGGCGGCATCACTTCGGGCATATTCAACGTTAATCTCAGTGCTGAGACCACTCTGCTTCTGGGCATACTCTTCATTGCCAATGATAAGAGCAAATTTGTTTTCGTTTTTCTGCGAAGTTTCCGGGATATTCTTGTCAACGTCTGATGACAGAGATTGTTTTTCGATGGTTACTTCAGGAGTGAAAACGGGAGTAACCGAAACACTGTTCTGGGCCAGCAGGTCCTGGTCGAGTTTCACACTTACTGTTGTGTCTCGGGAATATTTGCCAAAGGATTCGGTGAGTTTGATTTGAACCGGTATGCTCGATTCTGAGTATTTACGGGTAACCAGAAAAGCAAAATCCAGTTCCTTGGTTTCACCGGGTTTCATGCTGATGAATGAGTACCGTGTAGTGTCAATATATTTGCAAGAGGGATTCGTAAAGTTAAAACTGAGGGTTATATCTCTGGCATTGCCTTTTCCAATGTTCTGTACCAATACCTTCAGATTTATTGGTGACAGCTTGATGATCTTTCCTCCGGTTAACGTACTGAACTGTGCATCGGCAAGCACTAAATTTGGAGGCTGGAAGGGCTGGGTGGCGATCCTCATTTCGAGGGGATAGGCGTCATATTCTTCAGCTTCGATAACTTCGATCTTGAATTCTGCCATAGACTCCGCAAGATCCATTCCTGCCCGAAGCGGGATTGAAACGTCCTTAACAGAATTAGGCGGGATGTTCCCAATTTCGATCTTTTTAGTAAAAGTAAGCCCTTTTATTATCTGGTTGTTCTTAAGGCTCACATTCACGATAACATTTTTAGCGCCACCCGTTCCAATGTTCTGGATTTTGAAATTGATATAGGCCGATTCGCCCCCGTCAATAACGTTGTTGCCGCTCACGTCGTTAAAGACCTCATTTTTAATGACCAGGTCAGGGATAGCCTTAACAGAACGGGAAGAAACCACGACCGGTTTACCGATCTTGATCTTTTTTACCGTGCTTGAGCCTTGTATAACCTGGGCTTCAAGCCCGGGAGACAGAGCAAGAAAAACTGCAATAAGCCCAAAAGAAAGTAAAGTTTTCATACAATTTATTTTTTACCGATACGATACCTAAATGATAGCATGGGTTGGTTTACCACGGGGTCGTATGTGGGCCCCATGGAGAATCCGGATTTCAGTTTGGCAGGTACGATGGCCGTTATAATCATATCAAGGACCCATAACCCGCCGGCTGCATATAAAAGGATATTTCCGGTTTTATTCTGAGAAACAGCTTTATCATAATACGTGTTTCTGTCGGATGCAGTGGTGGCATCCTGATATTTTTTATAAGATGAGGATGACATCACATTGAGCACTACTCCGCCAATCAGAAGTCCGTAATCGGCAAGGCCTAGCAGCCAGGCCGCCCCGCCACCTCTGAGCTTGGTAATACCAAGGCCGGGAAAGATAGCCGACAAGGCCAGGGCCCCGCCTTTGGAAAAGATTTTCTCCTGTTTTGGTGGTTTCTGGACAAGTTCGGTCGAGGTCTGAGCCGAGGTTGCTGAAGCATCCGCAGCAATAGGGGATAGAAGTACATTAACGTATATATCTGCGTCGATTACCGCCTTATCGGTAACTACATCCCATACGATCCGTTTTCCTTTTCCACCGGCAACATTATTGACATCACCGTATACAGTTTTAATTTCAAAGGTTTTACCGGTTACCGTCTTTACTTCGAGGTATGCCTTGAAACGTTCGGTATTCTTGGCTTTAGCGATATCGAATGTAATGACCAGGCTGTCGCCGACCACATTGAAATCGATGTTCTGCACGTTTGCTTTAGTCTGTGAATGGCCGATCCCGGGCATCAGGAATACGGGCAGGATCATCAGAGTTAGTTGGAGCAATATTTTTCTCATGGCTGGGTGTTTTATTATTTAACGGGCATGGATTGTAATGAACTGGAAGTATGTTTTACTGCATTCGGCAGGATTGACGGGCCCTGAGAATGACCGGAGACCTGAACCGGGTCCATTAGACCCTGTGCCGGATCGAGAGTGGTGGTAATCATTCCTTTACTTGTCGGTAGCTGGACGGTTACACGGATCAGGAAAATTCCGGGCAACTGATTTCCGGCGCTAGTGACGCTGCTTAAGGTACCCCAAGTGCCGCTGTCATTATAATATGCAAGGTCCATGCTGACATTAGGACCGGTTTGATCTTCGGCAAGATAATTTGTTTGACCTGGAAGGTTGTTCCAGAAAACCATGGCATAAAAACTTCCGCTATACGGAATGTTCAGACCGGTTACTGACATCCATGCACTGCTCGACGGTGTGAACAGATAGGTGCTTGAAATCACGCTGCGGTTCGAGTCAAAGAATGTGAAACTCACCGGATCCTGTCCGGCATCGCTTGCTGTCTTGAAATAAACCTGTACTGAAGTAATAGTGCCGGTAGTAGTGACAGGGAAAAGGTTGCCCATGTAACCTACGGAACCAGGTGTGTAGCGCCAGGAATAGTCTACCGCCCCATTGTCATAGATATATTCAACCTCCCCGCCCTGGACAGAAAACTTTAATACATCACCATAAACAACATCTGAACCGTTTTTGACATAAGAACGCATGTAATAGGTCGATCCGGGAGTAAGTGACGAAAGGTTAGCCTGATAGGACTGGGGAGTGGAAGTTGTTCCAACTTTCTTCACCGAATTATTAATCCCCGGGTTTGAAGTGGTTCCATAGCAAAAACCATATTCCACCGAGCCGCTGCCAACATCGATGATCTCTCCTTTGGCAAGGTAGGTGCTGGCGTTGATGGATGTTGTTGTTACATACATCAGACGTTGATAATCTTTCTTACAGGAACTTAAGCCCAGGCAGCCAAGAATCACGGCAGCGAGGATAAACGGGTAGAATCGTTTTGGTTTCATAGGTTTTTATTTCTGGATTGTTATATCAATGTACATGACCTTAAGGTCGGTTCGGTGTGTCTGGTTTTTGATCATCCATTTCTGGAAGTCTTCAGATGGAAGTGATTTCGGAAGGGTATACCGGTTTGCTTTTTCCTCGGCAGTAAGCATATTATCGTCAATGCCGGTTTTAAGACCCGGATTGGCAATGGGAGTACGGGCGAAGATCACAAACATGCGGTCTTGTTCCAGCTGATCTTCAGCATATAATTCATACTGATCGACCAGGGCAGGACTGCCGAAATAATCCTCATCGTTTTTAGCAAAAAGAATGTATTCCTTACTCCCGCTTATAGCTACTCCATTATCAAATGATTTCGGCATGTGCGGGTAAGGAAGAAGACATTGTGAGCTTTTACCATTGTCAAGGTAAACAGCAAGAAAGCCGTCGTAGGGACTTTTAAAATAAAGGTAAAGCGAATTCTTATCCTTAAAGCTTGTCGTTTTGCAACCCGGGTCGGGGCAAACAAGTGAAAAGGCATCAAAATCCGGGACATCATCGGCAAGTTCCCGTACTTTAAATTTTGCAGTACATTTCAATTCCCTGATGGTTACCTTTTTTCTTTTGATTGTACCCGTGCCTTCCATGACCTCAAAGTTCTCGTCAGAAAAATCGACGACCTCTCCTTTAACCTGGCTGTTGGCGATAGAGTTGAAATTCGTGGTGGTTTTTGTTTCCTGCCCGGTGTTCACATTTTTCATATAGGTGGAATTTCCCCTGATCACCATGGTGCCGAAGGCCTTTTCAAGGGCGTCGATGCTTGCTTTTTCATGGGCTTCCTTTTCAACTTCAGTTCTCGATTTGGTATCGGGAAATTCCACCTGGGCTTCTCCTTCAACGGTAAGTATTTTCGGTTCCTGGGCAAATGCCAGAAAAGGGAGAAATACCAGTAAAAATACCGGAAGTTTAATTTTGAAACGTGCATTCATTTGACTACTTGGTTGGACCGTCGATCAGCTTGTTAACTTCATCGTCGGTCTTCTTCAGCTTGTCTTTCAGTTCTTTCTTGATTGCCTTCTTGGCAATGACAAGCGACTGGGCGTTTTCGTAGAATAGTTTAACCTGGACCTCGATTTTCTTGTCTTTAAGGTCACGGTAGATTTTATAAGCAGGATTGACATAACCGAGCTGCTGGGCAATGATATTTTTTGAAGACTGAACGATCTCGGTAACGGATGTGGCATCCTGTGTAGAAGCCTGGCTGTTGGCGAGGTTATTGTTGACGATGGAAGCGATATTGGTTTCTATCAGGCCGGCAAGCTGTAGTTTGCCAAGTTCAATGGCCTGAGCTTCCGCTGCCGATTTGGTTTCCGCAACACCATTCCCGTCGGCAATGATGTATTTCATCTGTCCGCTCTCATCTTCCTGCAACTGTTTGATCTGCGATGATTCAATCAGTTTATCCATAGGCACGGAACCCGGATAGACCTTCCATCCGTCTTTGTTTAGTTGCTTGGCCTGTTTCTGGGCATCTTTGGAGGCTTTGGCTTTAAGCTCCTTTTTTATTTCCTTGTCGGTTTTTTGTGAAAAGGCAAAGCTTGCAATTAAGATCATGCTGATCAGAAGAAGTAAATTTTTTTTCATAGCTGATTGTTTTTAAGGTTTTACTTTACAAAGATAGAACAATTAAATAAGAATATCAATAATATAGCAATAAAACATTTTCCCGATCCAAAGATAATGAATAAAAAGGGGAAAACAAACATTTACATAACATTTAATTTTGATTTCACCAATCCGGTTTGTCTGATGCTATCCTCAAAAATGCAAAAGTGAATATAAAATAATTAATCCGCAATAGCCCAAACGTGTCATTTTTTAATAGTATCTTGCAAGTTGCCACTAGCTACTCGTCACTTGCCGCAAGAGATCAGCGTATGAAAAAAATTTACAGCCTCGAATTGCTCGATAATGGAGTCCCTTGCTCCTTTGTACTGAAAACGATGGAAGAGATAGCCGACCGGCAGCATGGGATAGCCGACGATCCGCACCGTCACAATTATTATTCGGTGATCTGGCCGTTCAGCGGTTCAGGCAGGCATGTCGTGGACTTCAACGAGTATCCCATCCTTCCCCACCATATATTCTTTGTAAGCCCAAAGCAGGTTCACCAGATCATTTCGGGCCCGGAAACAACAGGACTGGTGATTCTCTTCACTCCTGAATTCCTTATGCAAAACAGCATACGGGAAGATTTTATATCAAACCTCAGACTGTTCCGCGACAGCAGCGAGACACCTGCTTTGCCGATTTCGGGCCCCATGCTGCAGAACCTTCTTCAATTTGCAGGCCGTATAAAAGATGTGTATGCTGCAGAACAAGAGCATAAATATGAGACCATAGGAGCATACCTGAAATTATTTCTTATTGAATGCAATGGACATTGCAGCCTGGGCCCTGACCAGAATACCCAAAACGCTGAAGTGGGCAAAGCCATGGTGCAACGGTTTAAAAACATGGTCGAAACACGGTTCCATCAATGGCACCAAGTGAAGGAATATGCAGGTGCTCTTAGTGTAAGTCCCAATTACCTGAACGAAGTGATCAAATCAACAATAGGTATCCCGGCCAAAGATTTCATTCGGAACCGCCTTCTTCTCGAAGCCAAACGTACGGCCGTGTTTACAGACAAGAGCAGCAAGGAGATCGCCTTCGAACTGGGCTTCGGTGATCCTTCCCATTTCAGTAAATTCTTCAAAACAGGTACCGGGCGGTCACTGCTCGAATTCAAAAAATCAGAATTAGTCTGATTAACCATGATTTTTACAATTCAAACCATGATTTTTCCATTTCCGGTGAAGACAGGCCGGTCTATCTTTGCAGAAAAAAAATATGGAAACGACAAAAACAACATGGGCTATTGACCCTTTTCATTCAGAGATTCAGTTTAAAGTGAAGCACCTGGTGATCTCAACAGTAACCGGCAAATTCGAAAAATTCGAAGGAACTGTCATAACTGACGGAGATGATTGGAACGGCGGCAGTGTAGAATTTTCGGCCGATATTGAAAGTATTAATACAGGTGTGGGCGATCGTGACGGCCATCTGAAATCAGCCGATTTCTTTGATGCCGCAAACTTTCCGAAGCTTACCTACAAATCGACTTCATTCACAAATACAGTAGGAAATGAATATGTGATGACAGGCGATATGACGATACGCGGAACAACACGTCCGGTTGAAATTAAAGTTGAATTTGGCGGTATCATGAAAGACCCCTGGGGAAACATCAAAGCCGGGTTTGAACTTAGTGGAAAAATCAACCGCAAGGAATTCGGACTGCACTGGAATGCCATCACCGAAGCAGGAGGAATGGTTGTTGCAGATGAGATAAAGCTCGCGCTTAACGTGGAACTTGCAAAAGTCCAGTAATCACAAGGGTTTATGAAAACAATCATACACAGGGGGAGCAGCCGGGGACATGCAAACTACGGCTGGCTCAATACCCGATACACCTTCAGCTTTGCCGGCTATCATGATCCTTCGAGGGTCCATTTCGGGGCGCTGAGGGTATTCAATGACGATACGATTTCGGGGGGAGGCGGCTTCGACCGCCATCCGCACGACAACATGGAAATTACGACCATCGTTCTCGAAGGCTCGCTGGAACATAAAGACAGCATGGGTCATGTTCAGCAGATTAAGGCAAACGAAGTACAGGTAATGACAGCAGGCACTGGGATTTTTCACTCGGAATATAATGCTGATCCAGAGATTGCTTTAAAACTTTTCCAGATTTGGGTTTTCCCTTCAGCTAAGAACCTTAAGCCAAGATACGACCAAAAGGAATTCGACCCTGCCGGAAGGATAGATCAGTGGCAGAGGCTGGTTTCTCCTGACGAAACAGGGGCTCTCATGCTGAACCAGAAAACCTGGTTTTCCAGGATCAGCCTATCTTCCAAAAAAAGTATAACATATACATTACATGATGCATCTCATGGAGTTTATGTTTTTCTTATTGATGGGACTGCGGATGTCGCCTCTGCCAGACTTGAACCCCGTGACGGCATGGGAGTTTCTGAAACCGCGGAGATCACCCTGACAGCTGTCAGGGATTCAGACATCCTTCTGATTGAAGTACCTTTGGTTTGGTAGATATCAGATACCCAGTAACCCAGTAACCCAGTAACCCAGTAACCCAGTAACCCAGTTACCCAGTTACCCAATTCCCCAGCATCCTCTGACCATATTCCGTAATTATAGATTCAGGGTGAAACTGTAATCCGCAGACATCAAATACTTTATGAGACAGGCCCATGATAGTGCCATCTTCAGAGCGGGCGATGATTTCGAAGCAGGATGGGAGGGAGGCTTCCGCGACGGCCCAGGAATGATATAGCCCTACAGGGCTAAGCCGGGGAATGTTTTTAAACAGAAAATGATCCGGCCTGATGATATTCAGACGGCGTGGCTGGCCATGGACCACTTTAGGCAGGTTGAACAAATCCCCTCCGTAGAAGAGGGCGATGGCCTGATGGCCAAGACATATACCAAGGATAGGTTTTTTACCGGCGTATTTCCTCAGGATCTCGAACATGGCAGGCTGTTCCTCAGGCAGTCCGGGCCCGGGAGAGAAAAGGATTTTATCGTAGTTCTCAACATCCTGCAAACGCAGTTCATCAGACTTTATCACATTAAAGCTAACTTTGCCGTTATTACGCAGAAGTTCAACCAGGTTGAAGGTGAAAGAATCGTGGTTATCGAGCAATAGTATCTTCATGAAAAGTGCTGATGCAGCCAGTAAAATTAATGATTTTGCTGGACGGAGCATCCCATTCCTTTTTATCACCGATTTTGAAGGACAAAATACGGCCGTGCTCACCATGCCTGAAGCGGAAAAGAACGGAATTAGGTTCTGGATGCAGGATGCAGGATGCGGGATGCGGGATGCAGGATGCGGGATGCGGGATGCAGGATGCGGGATGCGGGATGCAGGATGCGGGATGCGGGATGCAGGATGCGGGATGCGGGATGCAGGATGCGGGATGAATGGAGACCATATCGGACCTTTCAGGTTTGAGACCCGTCAAGTTGAATTTGAAACCTACCGCCACGCCTTCGAAAAGGTAAGCTGGCACCTGAAGCGGGGCGATACTTACCTGATCAATCTCACTTTTGCAACCGGCCTGCAAACCGAACTCAGTCTGGATGATATTTTCCTGCGCAGCCAGGCTCCGTATAAGCTTTTATTTGCTGACCATTTCGTTGTGTTTTCCCCCGAACCTTTTATCAGCATCAGGAATGGCATCATCCGTTCAAACCCAATGAAAGGTACGATTGACGCTTCTATCCCCGATGCAGAAGCGAAGCTACTTTCCGATCCTAAAGAATTTTTCGAACATAATACCATCGTAGACCTGATCCGCAACGATCTTTCGATGATCTCATCTTCTGTGAAAGTTGAGCGGTTCCGGTATATCGAAAAGATCAGTACAAACCGCAAAGACCTTCTCCAGATGAGCTCGGAGATCTGTGGGATAATGCCTGCCGGCTATCTCAGCCACCTGGGAGAAGATATTTTTACCCTGCTTCCGGCCGGTTCGGTAAGCGGGGCACCCAAGGAGAAAACGCTACGAATCATAAAGGAAGCGGAGGCTGACGGGCGTGGTTTCTATACCGGTGTTTTCGGGTATTTCGACGGACGGGATCTCACATCCGCAGTCATGATACGTTTTATTGAAAAGGCAGATGGCGTGCTGAAATTCAGAAGCGGGGGAGGAATTACTGCTCTGAGCGATTGCGAAAGCGAGTATAATGAACTCATAGATAAAGTATATGTGCCGCTTGTTTGAAACCATCAGGATAGAAGAAGGGAAGCCGCAGAACCTGGGCTGGCACGCTGCACGGATGCGGAGGTCGGGGCTTATAATGGATGCAGGATGCAGGATGCAGGATGAACAATGTACGATGTACGATGTACGATGTACGATGTACGATGTAGGATGTACGATGTACGATGTACGATGTACGATGTACGATGTAGGATGTAGGATGTACGATGTACGATGTACGATGTACGATGTACGATGTACGAATCACGAATCTCGTGGAACGTATCACGTGTCAGGGGATTGGCTTGAGGAGTTGATCCATGTTCCCGAAAACATGAAAGAGGGGATAGTGAAATGCAATGTGGTTTATGAGAAAAAGATCCTTGAAATAAGTTATCAGCAGTATCTGAAACGGCCGGTACGAAGCCTAAAGCTGGTGTACGCCGATACTCTGGACTATCATGTAAAGTATCTCGACCGGACTGCTCTGGATGCTTTGTTCGCTTTAAGAGGCGATTGTGATGACATCATTATTGTTAAGGACGGACTGATCACAGACACCAGTATTTCCAACCTGATATTTTATGATGGAGCACAGTGGTTCACTCCGGCAAATCCTCTTCTCGAAGGAACCTGCCGGGCCAGGCTTATCGCAGAAGGGAAAGTGCTTTTACGCGATATTACACCAGACCAGCTGGGGCAGTACCAGGGATGCAAGCTGATCAATGCCATGCGTGAGCCGGAGGAGGACGATGTGGTGAGTATCTACTGACAACCTTTTGCGATCATTCCCTGTCAATTATTATGTAACTTTGATATCAGATTAATATTCCACGAAAAGAATCATCATTTAAAACTCCTGCACTATGAAATCGCGTCACCTTAACAAACTGATTGTTTTTTTGACAACGGGAATTATCATCTCCATTACCTCCTGTAAAAAAAATAACACCGACAATTCGCAGGGTCAGTCCATATTTCAGGGAACAACATTCTGGGAGTGTAACCTGATTGAGGTTAATCCGGATACCACAAGGTATCTATATCTTTTTTCCGTGACCAGGAGTGGCAACCAGCTTACAGGAGAAGTTTTTGTTCGTGATACTTTGGAGCTGAAACAAGGGGTAATCAGCGGTGAAATAAGACAGGACAGCATTTTTTTAACAGCGGATTTTGAGTTCAATCAACTGGATTTTTCATTCAAAGGAGTCGCAGATGCTGAATCAGGTCAGTCAAGCATTAACGGATCGGTCAGTTCCGGTTTGCCTTGCGCCGGTGGCAGCAATGAAATGCTGGTAGTAGTAAACCGCTCTGTGGACTTTCGTTGCCCCGACGTCTTTCCCGATAATCCGTCGGTATTCAGAAAAGTAAGTTCTTCGGAACATCCCAAAGACTCGGCGGTCATTTTCATCCACGGCATGACCGGGGATCTCACGCACTGGGACAATGTAATCGCACGCTTATCTGCTGATTTCAAAAAACGCCATGATGTTTATGTGTACCAGTATAACTGGAAAGATTCGATAATGACGAACGGGAGGATATTGCTGGACTCGGTAAAGGCAGCCGGCCTTACTAATCCGATCATTGTGGCCCATTCCATGGGAGGGCTGGTGGCAAGGGCTTACATTGCGAAAGGAGGTCCGCTTGCCACCCTGGTTGCCCTCGGAACTCCTCACCTGGGAAGTCCGCTGGCTACCCTTGTAAAACTGCTCTGCTTTATTAATTTCCCGGGGCCCAAAGACATGGCACCTGAATCTGTTTGTATTAAAGCCTTACTTGCCAGTACAATTGATGCTCAAAGCAGGATGAAGTATGTTGTTTTTGCAGGCCAGATGAAAGGGAGCTTCAAAATCGTGAATCATCGCCTGAAATGGGTCTGGGCTGAAGACTATTACGATATCATGGACAAAGTCGGCTTTGACGCCTTTGTCCTGTTTAAAAGTCCACCCAATGACGGGCTGGTAACGCTCTCTTCAGGGCTTTTTGAAGGGTATTCGGTTAAGGAAAGGAAATCCGTCGTCGAATGGGTTGACCACAAGAACCTGCGGAACCCCATGATTTCCACAGAAGTGATGGACTATATAAATGCACTCTAAAGACCATAGAGCCAGGAAGGTCTTGCATTACGAATTTTTGGCCTGATCGGCAAAATCGGGGTCTTCATAGGTTAAAAAATCCCTTCCGATAGATTTTAGCTTAAAGCAAGATTGATTTTTGTAATTTTACGATCAGAACGAGGTCCATTTTTTCGGGATTATACCGGCAAAAGCCGTGAACCGCTTAGTTTGCATTTTATGAACAGGAAAACACTACTGAATATCTTTCTCAGCTTTATCCTTATTGCAGGAGTTTCATGTTCCGGGAATAAAAAGAAGAAAGAAGGAAAAGAAGCTCCCTCCATTTCCTTTATTGAAGGGTATGTAGTCACACCCTCGGTGGTGGATGAAACAATTGGTATTTCGGGGACGCTTAAGCCCTTTGAGGAGACGGTACTGATGCCGGAAATGCCCGGGCGGGTAGTGATGATCAACCTTCCGGAAGGCCAGCTGGTAAAGAAAGGCACGATGCTGGTGAAAATATTCGACCTTGACCTTCAGGCCCAGCTTAAGAAGGCCCAGACTCAGTATGCCATCGGCAAGCAGATCCTTGACCGCCAGGCTGAACTGCTCAAAGCCGATGGTATCAGCCAGGTTGAATATGATCAGCAGGACCTGGTGGTTACTTCGGCAAATAATGATATCGATCTGTTGAAAGCACAGATATCTAAAACCGAGGTGCTCGCACCCTATGACGGTGTGATTGGTTTAAGGAACATCAGTCTGGGAGCCCAGGTCACTCAATCGACACCACTGACAACCATAAGGGAATCAGATAAACTGAAACTTGATTTTTCGGTCCCGGGAAAATACAGCCAGATGATACACCAGGGAACCAAAGTCAGGTTCAGTGTTGAAGGTGATGACAATAAATTTGACGCTGTAGTGATGGCGACCGAAGAAGGGATTGATCAGAATACCCGTAACCTGAAGGCAAGAGCTATTGTGACCGCTCATTCGCCCTCTCTTACGCCGGGGGCATATGCCAGTGTGGAGCTAAGGCTCTCCCAGAACCGCAGCGCCCTGCTGGTGCCCACCCAGGCCATTATCATGAAAGAAAGAAACAAAAGCGTGATCATCTGTAAAGGGGGAAAAGCAGTGTTCGTACCGATAAAGACAGGGGTACGGCAGGCCGGTAACATTGAGGTGATCAGCGGCCTGAATGCAGGAGATACGGTTGTTACGACCGGTGTGCTTTTCATTAAACCTGATATGGAACTTACGTTCGCGAAAATAAAATAAGCGCCATGACTATTTCAGATTTCGCGATCAAACGTCCTGTTGCCAGCATTGTAATGAGCCTGATCATTGTGCTTTTTGGCTTTGTTGGCTTTTCGTTCCTGGGAGTGAGGCTTTTCCCTGCCATCGACCCTCCCACCATCAATGTGCAAACTACCTATGCAGGAGCCAATGCCGACATCATTGAATCGCAGATCACCGAACCTCTTGAAAAATCAATTAATGGAATTGAAGGAGTACGTTCCATCGGTTCCTCTTCCTCCACCGGTTCCAGTAATATCACAGTGGAATTCAATGTTGGCGCCGATCTTGAAAAAGCGGCCAACGATGTCCGTGACAAGGTGAGCCAGGCTGCCAGAAGCCTGCCACAGGATCTTGACGCACCTCCCGTGGTCTCCAAGGCCGATGCCAACAGCGACCCTATAATTACGATGGCTGTGCAGAGCACTACCATGAACCCGATGGATCTCAGTGATTATGCAGAGAATGTGCTGCAGGAAAAGCTTCAGACGATTCCCGGGGTGAGTTCCGTGATGCTGTTCGGACAAAAACGCCCGGCTATGCGGCTCTGGCTTGATCCGAAAAAAATGGCAGCATATAACCTCACTGCCGAGGATGTGAACATTGCACTGATGAGGGAAAATGTAGACCTTCCTGGCGGAAAAGTCAGGGGCCGGTCTACAGAGCTCATCGTTAAAACATTCGGCCGTCTCACTACGGAAGATGATTTCAATAACATGATCATCAGGCAGACCAATGACCAGCTCATCCGGCTGAGCGATATTGGCGAGGCAATCCTGGGAGCCGAGGTGGAAGAGACCGGGGTGAAATTAAACGGGGCCTCCGGCATTTCACTGGCACTGATCCCATTACCTGGCTCCAACCAGATTGCCATTGCCGACGAATTCTTTAAACGCTTCGAAGAGATCAAGAAAAATCTTCCGGCAGGCATGAAGCTCGATGTTGGCTTCGACAGGAGCAAGTTCATGAGGCAGTCGGTGACGGATGTGGCCGAGACCATACTTATCGCGATCAGCCTGGTGGTACTCATCGTATTCCTTTTCTTCAGGAATACTGTCATCGCCCTCCGTCCGCTGATAGATATTCCGGTTTCATTGGTCGGATCGTTTTTCCTGATGTACATTTTCGGGTTTTCGATTAATGTGCTTACTCTCCTGGCTATTGTTCTTGCAACAGGGCTGGTAGTTGATGACGGCATCGTGGTCACCGAGAACATCTATAAGAAAATTGAACAGGGGATGGACAAGTACAAGGCGGCTTTTGCAGGCACAAGGGAAATTCTTTTTGTCGTCATTGCCACTTCCCTCACTCTGGCTATTGTGTTTATTCCTGTTATTTTCCTTTCGGGTTTTACCGGCAGGCTTTTCCGTGAATTCGGGATCGTACTTGCGGGGTCTGTGCTGATTTCGGCCTTTGTTTCACTTACCCTGACCCCTGTATTAAATGTAAAAATGGGTAAAGCAGATATCAAATCACTGAAATTTTATCAGAAAACCGAGCCTTTTTTTGTATGGCTCGACAACAGCTACCGTTTAATGCTTGGCCGTTTCATGAAACGCAAATGGGTGAGTCTGTCGGTTCTTGGTCTTTGTTTTGTACTGGTTTTCGTACTTTTCAGGTCCCTGAAGTCAGAGCTTGCGCCTCTTGAGGATCACAGCAACCTCAGGACCTCATTTACAGCTCCCGAAGGCACTGACTTCGATTATATGGAGAAGCTGATGGGCCGGATAGCCGACACCCTCAAGTCGCAGGTGCCTGAAGCCAGGCTTATTTTTTCACGTACCGGGGCCGGGTTCGGGAACACCTCATCAAACATCGGGAATATAAATATCTTTCTCGTTGAACCTGACCAGAGAAAGGCAACACAACAGCAGGTTTATGACAGGCTGGTTAAAATATACAAGAAGTTCCCTGAGGCAAGGATCATTCCCAACCAGGAACAGACCATCTCGACTTCTCTCTCGGCCGGCTCTCAGCTTCCTGTGCAGTTTGTACTGCAGAACCTCGATTTTGACAAACTGAAGCAGGTAGTTCCCCGTTTTCTCGATCTGGCGCGCAAAGACCCGGCATTCGGAAATGTCGACGTAAATCTTAAGTTCAATAAGCCCGAGATCAACATCCTTGTCGACAGGATGAAGGCTACCGACCTCGGAGTGAATGCGATCGATATTTCGAATACGCTTCAGTTTGCCTTGAGTGGTAAGCGTTACGGATATTTTCTGAGAAATGAAAAGCAGTATTATGTTATCGGGCAGTTTGACAGGGAGAACAGGAGCAAACCGGCCGACATAGCTTCAATGTATGTGAGGAGCAACAGCGGTCAGCTCATTCAGCTCGACAACCTGGTAAAAATGGAGGAAAGCAGCGAACCTCCCACTCTCTATCACTACAACAGGTACAAATCGGCAACCATCTCCGCTTCCCTGGCCCAGGGTAAGACACTGGGCGAAGGAATTGCCGCAATGAAACGAATTGCAAAGGAAACCACCGACGACACCTTCAACACCGACCTTCTTGGCCCTTCCCGCGACTTTGCCGAAAGCAGTTCGAACACATCCTTTGCCTTTGTCCTGGCCCTCGTGCTGATCTACCTCATCCTGGCGGCCCAGTTTGAAAGTTTTATCGATCCCCTCATTATCATGATCACGGTGCCCCTTGCCATTACCGGAGCTCTGCTTTCCCTGTTTATCTTCGGCAGCACGCTGAATATCTTTTCAGAGATCGGAATGATCATGCTGGTAGGCCTGGTAACAAAGAACGGCATCCTTATCGTGGAGTTTGCGAATCAGAAGAGGAAGCTGGGGTTATCGAAATCCGAAGCGGCGTTTGAAGCAGCAGCTGCGCGTCTGCGCCCCATCCTGATGACTTCCCTTGCGACCATCTTCGGCGCTATGCCTATTGCACTGGCCCTTGGCGCAGGCGCTTCGAGTCGTACGCCTCTGGGAATCGTTGTTGTTGGCGGACTGCTTTTCTCATTGATACTTACACTCTTCATAATCCCTGCCATGTACGCCATGATGTCGCGTGAAAAAGAACAAATACCCGATTATTCCGAAGGCCATGCTGAATAAAAAAATCATCTTCCTTTTTTGTCTGCTGATGACCTTTTCGGGTTTATCCGCCCAAACCCTGCTGGGCGTGGAAGATGCAGTAGGGATCGCCCTGAAGAATAACTACGATATTGCCGTTGCAAAAAATAATGCCGATATAACAAAGGTCAACAATACCATGGGAAATGCAGGTATGCTGCCCTATCTTTCGGTGACCGGTACCGACAATTATTCGGTAAGCAATGTAAACATGACCCTGTCGTCGGGAAGCGCCATCACCTCATCCGCCGGAACCTCCAATGCATTCAATGCAAGCACCACTCTGAACTGGACATTGTTCGACGGGACTAAGATGTTCATCACAAAAAACAAACTTTCGCAGATAGAAAAACTGGGCGACATACAGTTCACGGATGTGCTTATGCAAACCGTTTACAATGTGACCGTCGCTTTTTACCAGGTTGTAGTGCAGAAACAGCAGCTGCTTGCCATTCGTGATGTGATGGCTTACAGCCTCGAGAGGGTAAGGATACTTCAGAAGGGATATGAAGCCGGGATAGCGCATAAAAACGATCTTCTTCAGGCGAAGATCGACCTGAATGTGAACCGGGAGGCAGAGATCAACCAGCTAAACAACATCAGGAACTCCAAACGCGCCCTCAACCTGGTGATCGCCAGGGACCCGGAGACTCCCTTCGACGTGGCCGATACGATTCCACTGAATTATCAGCCCGATCCGGTCGACCTGATGAACAAGCTGTATGTGAACAACACCAGCGTTTTGTCGTATGGCAAGCAGGTCGACATTGCAAGACTCAGCCTGGGAGAATACCAGACACTCCGCCTGCCAAAGCTGAATTTTCTCGCTTCATACGGCTATCAGCAGAACAACAACAGCGCTTCGAACGTGCTTACAAACAGAAGTTTCGGCCCGCTTGTCGGCGGTAGTCTGATCATACCTATTTACCAGGCCGGTAATGCCCTGCGGCAGGTGAGAGCGGCAAGGATACAGCTGCAGTCGACACAGTACAACCTCGACAATGTGAAGCTGCAGGTGAATACCCAGCTGAAAACCGCTCTCACTGAATTTGACGATCAGAAGACTTTGCTTGGCATTGAAACGGATAACCTTACACTGGCTAAAGAAAACCTGAGGATTTCGCTTGAAAGACTCAGGCTGGGACAGACTACTGCATTGGAAGTGCGACAGGCGCAGGAAAGTTATGCCAATTCGCTGGCAAGATATTATGACTTTGAGTTTAATATGAAAGTAGCGGAGACCAGGCTGAAGCAGTTGGTGGCGGGCTTGTGATCGCTCGCAGCTTCACACCGCCGCTACGGTTGCGCTTGCTCTCGCAATCTTGCACCGCTGCTACGGTTGCGCTTGCTCTCGCAATCTTGCACCGCTGCTACGGTTGCGCTTGCTCTCGCAATCTTGCACCGCTGCTACGGTTGCACTTGCTCTCGCAATCTTGCACCGCTGCTACGGTTGCGCTTGCTCTCGCAGCTTCACACCGCCGCTACGGTGTCACTGCGTTCCACCTGAGGCGGCTGTTGTGAACTGCTTCGCTCGCGGCACCTGAGGCAGCTTGTGCAAATTGCTTCGCTCGCCGCACCTGATGCGGCTTGTGCAAAATGCTCGCTGCAATAATTGAGTAATCACAAATAAATCAAATTAAAATGGAAGAGAAACCCGCAAAAACCGAAACACAGAAGGCTGCGGCAATAATGACCGAGCTTCAGAAAATGAAAATGATCTTTGATGTTGCAAAATGGCTCATTGGGTCGGTTGCCCTGGTCATTGTGACCATGGTGATCGATTACGGCTTCCGGGACCGTGCAGCAGGTTTGAATGAGGTGAAGCAATACGACAATTATGTGACCAATCTTATCGTTTTAAACAAAGAAGTGGGTCCCAGGAGGCTGCTGGCCCAGTATTTCTCTTATGTTCTTCCGTCGGCTCAGCTCCGAAAATGCTGGCAGGATTATTATTGGGTGGTGAATGCTGAATACCAGGCGATGGTAAAACAGGATTCGGTACTTGGATCCAAATTAAAATGGTTTAACACGATGAAAGCTGTTACGGCCAGCCAGCAGGTCGAAATGGACGCTCTGTCGAAACAGAAACAATACACGGAGAAAGAGCTTTATGGCGATTTCAGGCTGCCGAATACTAAATGGTGAAATGGTGAAATGGTGAAATGGTGAAATGGTGAAATGGTGAAATGGTGAAATGGTGAAATGGCGAAATGGTGAAATGGTGAAATGGTGAAAATCTGATATCTGATATCTGCTAAAGCTGCAAGACGAATTTTAATATCTTTGTCTCACTATAATAAAGTCACCCCATGAAGAAACTTCACGTTGTTTGGACAACAGGTGAAAAAGAAGTCGCCATGAGGATGATTTTTGTTTACCTGATGGATGCAAAAAGCATGGGATGGTGGGACGAGATCAATGTTGTGATCTGGGGTCCATCGGCCAGACTTCTGGCGCAGGACAAGGACGTGCAGATGGAACTTGATTTCGTGATGCAGAGCGGCATTACTGTTGAGGCCTGCCGCGGGTGCACCGAAGCCTATGGTGTAACGAAAGCTATCAAATCTCTTGGCATCGAAGTGAAGTACATGGGAGATACTTTAACGCAGTATCTGCAGGAAGAGGGGAAAGTCATTACCTTTTGAATATCGAATATCGAATATTGAATATTGAACTTCGCTATTTCACCATTTCACCATTTCACCATCTCACCATTTCACCATTTCACCATTTGCATAGAATTCCACCGTCCTTCTGAGTGCTTCCTCCTTGCTGTATTTCGGTTTGAACTCAAAGTCCTTCCTGGCATTCTCCGAAGTAAATGTATAATCATTGCAGGTAAAGATCACGGCAAACCGACTGAATTTCACATTGATTTTTTTAAACGGGCGGATGGCCAGGGCCGAGAACTCCGTTAGGGCACTTAAAGCGTAGGCAAAATACCGGGGTATCCAAAGATTTTTTGGCCATATTCTGAACCCTGAAGCTGCAACAATAGCATCATAAAAGTGAAAAAAATTGCTTCCGGGGGTTTCATTAATGGATTACAGGAATGGCTGTCGGGGACTTCGGCCATTCCGGTAAAGATTGCTGAAAATGAGAAGCAACTTCAAAATGGCATCGCTTATTTTGCCCCGGACGGTTTTCATCTCGGGGTGACCAGAGATCTGAAAGTATCACTATTCTCAGGCCCTCCCGAGAGTGGATTGATTCCGGCTGTTGACTATCTTTTCCGTTCGGTGGCAGAAAACTTTGGTGCCCATGCGCTTGGGATCCTTCTTACAGGTATGGGAAAAGATGGCGCTGAAGGTTTGAGGGCCATGAAAGAAAAAGGTGCTGTGACCATTGCTCAGAACCAGGAGAGCTCAATAGTGTTTGGCATGCCTGGTGAAACTGTACGCCTCGGTGCAGCCGTTTATATACTCCCTCCTGATGAAATTGCCTCTATGACAGGAAGATTAGTGCGGCCATAAACCGTTTATTGCATTGAATGCACGATCTCTTTCATCCTGCCTGCCGTCATTCCCTCCGACTCTGGAATTACCGCATCATCCTTATACGCCGAAAGCAATTCGTAAACATTTTTGAAATGCTTCCTGGCCTTGCTTTCTTTTCCAAGTCTTGCTAAAATACTGCCCATTAAAAAATGGGAAAGGATATGTGTGGGTTCCAGATACAAGGCTTTACGGAGTGCATCTTCCGCCTCTGCCTGCAGGTCCATCTCATGAAGAATTACCGCGTGTAAATAGTGAAGCCCGGGCCGGGTCTTATCAAGCGTGATGAATTTTTCGCTCCATTGCCTGGCCTGCTGTAATTGTCCGAGATTCGCGTACGACCTGATCAGGAGAAAAATAAGGTCGTGCTTTGCAGGGTCCTTGCCGAGGATCGCTGAAATGCTCACTATAGCTTTTTCGTAATCACCATTGTTATATTCAGTAACTGCAATGATGGCTGGATCGGTAACAGCAGGTTTGGGCGGAACCCGTTCCGGGGATTTGTATAGTGTTTTTTTCAGATGCTCCGTGGCCGGATGTGTATAAGTGTGTTTTACAGGCGGGTGGATTGCAATAGGCCGTTGGTCGGGACGGGGGGCTTGGTTAAGTTGCTTCTGGTACAAAGTGATGCCGTTCAGGCAAACAGAAGTAAAAGCGCTGATAACGGGAAGGGAGGCTTCCACTGGACTTAAGATAAGCCATCCGTTTTCAGCAAGTGAAGCATAGAACCTTGAAGTAATCTTTGCCGACTTTTCCGGAGAAAAGTACATCAGCACATTCCTGCAGAATATCGCGTCCTGGTTGATCAGATGGGGAATAAGTTCCGGACTTGCATCTCCGGCAAGATTCAAGGAATGAAATTTAACCATTCGTCTGATTGCAGGAAGCAGTTCATGTGTATTACCGCTTTTGATAAAGTACTTGTCGATGATCTCCTTCCTGGTGTTTCTGAACGACCAGGAAGTATAAACTCCCTTTTCGGCTTTCTCGAGGAACCTCTCGTTCAGGTCTGTCGCGAAGATTCGGATATCCCACTCACTCAGGTCCTCAAGAAGTTCAGTAAGCATGATCGCCAGCGTATAGGGCTCCTCTCCGCTGCAGCAGCCTGCACTCCATAATCTCAGTGATTTTGAGGAGTTCCTCCTAAGGTCGAGCAATGGAAGAAGCACGTGGTCACGAAAAACATTCAGGGTATGCATATCGCGGAAGAAAAAGGTCTCTCCCACGGTAAGGTTCGAGACAAGGACCGCTCGCTGAATCCCTGTGAGTTCGTTTTTCTCAATTAGCCCGATAAAAAGGTCCATATCTTTTTCAAACCCGAGTTCCCTGGCGGTAAGGAGGAGCGATCTGTGAAGATTCCGAAGATTATCAGGAGAATGAAAAATCCCGAATTTCTCTGAAATGATTGTGTTTGCTCTTTCTGTGATGAGATCCTGAGGGTTGTCTGTCATTCTATCATGCTGTTCTTATGTGGCAAATAAAAATGATATTATTTCAGGTAAATGAATGTTCAAAAATACACTTTTTTCGAGGTCAGCCAAAAACCGAAAATTTTTCCGGCGCCCTGTTCTTTTCAGAAGAAATAACGGATCTGAACTAAATATAACAAAGCAAATTCTTATGTTTGTAGATTGAATACCTAAATAATCAAATCCATGATAAAAAAAATCTATACCTGGGGTATTATTATTCTGCTGCTGTTTTTCGCAATATTTATCTACTGGAAATATTTTTTCACCTATAGCGAAGGGAACAGGGCCGGATTGCTGCAGAAATTCTCCAAACGCGGGCAGGTATTCAAGACCTGGGAAGGGGAGTTGATCCTGAGCAGCGTAAGAAGCAGTCAGAACGTTGCTCTGGCATCGGAGAAGTTCCTGTTTTCAGTTACGGATAAGTCGGCTGCTGAAAAACTCTCTCATCTTGAAGGCAGTTACGTAACGGTTCATTATTCTGAAAAGAACGGCAAATTGTTCTGGCGGGGCGATACAGAGTATTTCGTCGACAGCGTAACTGTGGTGAAGTAGTAATTATCTGATATCTGATATCTGATATCAGTGTCCGTTCACTCTGTTCAGGAACTCAACGAGAATCCCGTTAAACTCTCCCGGATGCGTTTCCATAGGCATGTGACCGGCACCTTTGATCAGATGCAGCTCCATCTGAGGCACATATGTTTTTATAGTTTTTGCATATCTCGGAGGTGTCCAGCTGTCTTTTGTGCCCCATACAGCCAGAACAGGAATCTGTTTTAGACTGTTGGAATTCAAGGGAACAACTTCCCGGCAATTTGAGAATAAGCTTACGATGGCTTCGATGGTCCCGGGTAGTCTGAGCGGCATCATATAGCCTGTAATATCATTTGTGTCGGGCTGTTGCTTGTAACCGCTCAAAAGCAGCTGTTGCATATTGCTGAAGCTGAGAAAATTGAGATTCACATAATCGGCATAGAATTTTTTTACTGGTTTGATATAGGATAGCGATAAAGCGGTACTCAAAGCGCCGATGATTGTCAGGCTTCTGGTGCGTTGCGGCTTCATAATCGCCACAGCTTCTGCAGTACCTCCGCCCATACAGTGCCCGATGATATTCCATGCCGTTGTATCTCCCCGGTCGATGAAGTCGAGTAGCTTCCATATCATTATCGCCCTGCTGCTCTGAGAATAGTTAATCCAGGTTCCCCTGTCGCTGTAACCAAAGGCGGGCATATCCAGAGCAAGAATGTTATACCCGGCGCTCAACAGGCTGTCATAATTTTTCCGGAAGCTGAATGTCGATCCCGCGAAACCATGAATAAATATAACCTTTCCTTTAGCGGGCTTCACTTTTGTGATCCATAAACGGTAATGGATTACGGCCGAATCAACAGTAATGAAATGACTGTTTCTGAAAGGCATTTTAGCCTCCCTGGGGACGGGAGAGGCGTTGAGGCTAATGTAAATAACCGGCAAAATAACAATAAACAGCAGGAATATCCGTATTTTATGAGTCATAGCGTTATCAATTTATTCTGCAAAATTAGGAATTCGGTATCTTTGCCGGCAATTTATTTTAATCATGGAAAAGAAGAAAGTCAATCCGTATATGCCAATTTGGTTTGCCCTGGTGCTGATCGCGGGAATGTTCCTGGGGATTTGGCTGTACAGCCATTCACCTGGTTTAAGCCTGTTCACTATGCGGGGCGAAGGGAAACTGAATCAGGTTTTGCAGTATGTTCAAAAAAATTATGTAGATACCATAGGAAAAACCAGACTGGAAGACAAGGCCATAAACGGTTTGCTTGAAGGCCTTGATCCGCATTCAACTTATATTACACCAGCCGAATTTCATGATGCCAACGACCCCCTGCTGGGGAGTTTTGAAGGCATAGGGGTACAGTTCAGGATCGAGAGCGATACGGTGACAGTGATTCTGCCTGTCGCCAACGGACCGTCGGAGAAGCTGGGGATAAGAGCCGGGGACCGCATTGTGAAAATTGAAGGGAAAAATGTGGCCGGGATAAAAATTGCGAACAACGATGTTATGCGGAAACTCAAAGGGCCAAAGGGTACACAGGTAACTGTAAGCATTTTCCGCAGAGGAATGAAAGACCTTATTGATTATACCATTACCAGGGATGTGATCCCCACGTACAGCTTGGATATTGCCTATATAGTTGAACCAGGGATCGGCTATATCAAGCTCAATAATTTCTCGGCAACCACGCATGATGAAGTGCATGCAGCCCTGGAGCAATTGAAGCAGAGCGGGATGAAGAAGCTCATCCTCGACCTTAGGGGAAACGGGGGTGGCTACCTGACTGCCGCGGTTGACCTTGCCGATGAGTTTCTGCCGAAAGGAAGTCTTATTGTTTATACAAAAGGGGCTAATCATCCAAAGGAAGATTATTATTCCGACGGTCAGGGATTATTCGAACAAGGCGCACTCCTTGTCATGATCGATGAATTTTCTGCGTCAGCCGCTGAAATTGTTACCGGTGCTATTCAGGATAATGACCGGGGGGTTGTGCTGGGCCGGCGTTCATTTGGGAAAGGGCTTGTGCAGGAACAACTGAATATGAAAGACGGCAGCGCATTGAGGCTCACAGTTGCACGTTATTACACTCCCAGCGGACGTTGTATACAGAAATCCTATAAAGAAGGATTGGATAAATATAATGCGGATTACTACCACCGTTATGCGAATGGCGAACTGGAACATGCCGACAGCATCAAATTCCCGGATTCGCTGAAATTCAAAACTCTTTCAGGGAAAATTGTTTATGGTGGCGGCGGCATCATGCCCGATATCTTTACTCCTATTGAAAAGGATTCCACTCTGAAGTTTTATAATCTTGCGGTTAACAAAGGTTTGATTTTTCAGTGGTCCTTTGATTATACCGATAAATACAGGGCAAAACTGAATCGTTTTAAAAACGTGGACGATTTCGAAAGAGGCTTCCAGGTGAGCGATGCCATGTATTCTGATTTCGTTGCATATGCAATGAAAAAAGGATTGAAACGCCAGGGAGAAAACCTCAGGGAAAACGACCATAGAGCTAAAGTGCTTATCAAAGCATATGTCGGAAGAAATATTCTTGACAATGAGGGATTCTATCCGATTCTGAATTCTATTGACCCGGGGTTTATAAAAGCGGTAGATGTCATCAAGAATCATTCTAAATAATTTTATTTTCAGACCAATACTTCGTATCTTTGCAGTATAAACTTTTAAAAATCAATTAGTATGGTACATGAACTTCCTAAACTTCCATATGCATGGGATGCATTGGAACCCTATATTTCAAAGGCTACTATAGAATACCACTATGGAAAGCATCATCAGGCTTATGTAAACAACCTGAACAAGTTGGTAGCGGGGACTGAGTTTGAAAATGCTTCATTGGAAGACATCATCCGCAAGGCATCAGGCGGAATCTTCAATAATGGAGCTCAGGTCTGGAACCACACGTTTTACTGGAACTGTCTGAAGCCCCAGGGCGGAGGCGAACCAACAGCTGCGCTTGCAGAGGCAATAAGCAGGGATTTCGGTTCTTTCGGCGATTTCAAGGATAAATTTTCTGCTGCTGCTGCAACATTGTTTGGTTCAGGCTGGGCCTGGCTTATAAAGAAAGAGAACGGCGCACTGGAAATAGTTCAGGAAAGCAATGCCGGCAACCCGCTCAGGGGCGGCTCAAGTCCCATCCTTACCTGCGATGTGTGGGAACATGCTTATTACATTGACAAGCGTAATGCCCGTCCAGATTACATAACTGATTTCTGGAAGCTCGTCGACTGGAAGGCGGTTGCTACTCGACTGTAACCGATTTCGCGAGATTGCGAGGCTGGTCTACATTGCAGTTACGCATTACTGCCACATAGTATGATAAGAGCTGGAGAGGCACCGTTGCAAGCAATGGGATCAGCATTTCCTCTGTGTCGGGGATCTCGATAAAATGATCGGCCATCTTTTTAACACTTTCGTCACCTTCGGTGATAATAGCGATGATGTTTCCTTTACGTGCTCTCACTTCTTCGATGTTTGTGATAACCTTCTCGTAGATCCCTCGCTTAGGGGCAATGAATACTACAGGCATTTGTTGGTCGATAAGAGCGATAGGGCCGTGTTTCATTTCGGCAGCAGGATATCCTTCGGCATGGATATATGAAATCTCCTTCAGCTTAAGGGCTCCTTCAAGAGCAACCGGGAAATTATACCCCCGGCCAAGGTATAGAGCATTCGTGCGATCTTTGTAGATTGTTGCAATTTCTTTGATCTCCTCGGCTCTCTGCAGGATCTTTTCAACTTTGGCCGGGATCAGACCCAGTTCAATCCTGAGTTTATGCAAGTGAGATTCGGGAACCGTACCTTTCTTTTCGGCTAAAAGGAGGCCAATAAGAGTGAGTACGACTACCTGGGAGGTAAAGGCTTTTGTTGATGCTACACCGATCTCGGGACCGGCATGGGTGTATACTCCTGCATGGGTGGCACGGGCTATAGACGAGCCGACCACATTGCATATACCCAGAACCGTGGCGCCTTTCGATTTAGCAAGTTCAATTGCAGCAAGTGTGTCGGCAGTTTCGCCCGACTGTGAAATTGCGATGACAACGTCTTTTTCGCTGATCACGGGGTTACGGTAACGGAATTCAGAAGAATATTCAACCTCAACCGGGATGCGGGCCAGGTCCTCAATAATGTATTCACCAACAAGCCCGGCATGCCATGAAGTGCCGCAGGCGGTAATGATGATACGTTCGGCATTCAGAATCTTCGGAAGGTAATCGCGTATACCTCCCAGGGTAACCGTGTCCTGATCAGGATGCAGTCGCCCGCGCATGGAATCCTCAATGGAATGAGGCTGTTCGAAGATCTCTTTAAGCATGAAATGGGGAAATCCGCCTTTCTCAATGGCGCTCAGGCTCATTTCCAGTTTCTGAATGTAGGGAGTCCTTTCCTGGTTAAGGATAGTAATCATTTTTAGCTCCTTGTTGCGCTCGATGATAGCGATCTCCTCATCGCCCAGATAAACCACGTTATTCGTATATTCAATAATGGGAGTTGCATCGGAGGCAACAAAAAACTCATCCTTTCCAATACCAATAACCATTGGGCTGCCTTTGCGGGCTGCAATCAATTTATTTGGCTCGTCCTGCGACATAACGACGATAGCATAAGCTCCGATCACCTCGTTTAGTGCGATACGTACAGCTTCTTCTAAAGGCACTTCTTCATTCTGTTGAATATCTTCTATCAGGTGGATCAGGACTTCGGTGTCGGTATCGCTGGTAAATTCGAAACCTCTCTGTTTCAGTTCCTTACGAAGAGCCAGGTAGTTTTCAATAATCCCATTATGGATGATCGAAAGATTTTTGCTCTGGGAATAATGAGGATGTGCATTGATCTGGTTCGGCTCGCCATGGGTTGCCCAGCGTGTATGGGCCATTCCTATTGTACCATCGAGGTTCTGACCTTCAACATAATGTTCAAGTTCCGAGACTTTCCCCTTGCATTTCCAAACTCTCATTTCGCCGTTAAGCAGACACAATCCGGCGCTGTCGTAACCTCTGTATTCAAGCCTGTGAAGGCCTTTAATCAGGATGGGGTAAGCAGGCCTGGGGCCAACGTAAGCAACAATTCCGCACATAATAAAACGATTTAATGTCCAAAAATAGAAAAAATACTGATATAATTAATTCAGAATAGTATACGTAAGTTGCAACCTGAATCTTGAAGAGGCCGCTCCGGGTAATGAAGGATTGTAGCCGTTGATCATGACACGGTTAGTGTACAAAACACTAGTGAATGGATCATTGACCTGAATATATAATTCGCGGTTTATGGGATAGTATCCGGAAATGAGTTTTTGTACATGCCGGGTAAGCCGGAAATAGTATGTGCGTTCAGCGGAATTGTACATACCGCCAAAGTAGCTGGTCCCTTCGAGCTCATCAATCACGGACCCAAAATAACCCGAGCTGTCGCGGATGAGGATCAGGTTTGGAGGCGCTTTCAGGGTCGTGTCGGTTTCAGGGTTTTTTAAAAGCAGCAGGGCGTCGTTGATGGCGATCTTGCTGTTCTTTGCAAAATTTTTAAGATAAGGCATCCGGAATTTGATTCTTGTCCCTCCGAGTCCCTGCAGAAAAAGCATGTTCTGCCCAAGCAGGGTGTCATGGTTTAATACCTGCTGTTTAAGACCCTGATCGGCATCAAAATAATTATTATGGTCGATATGGAGGTATCTCGCACAGCCGGTATTTAACAGAAAGGAGTAGTTCAGAGAATCCGACGACTGGTTATGAAAATACAGCGTCATTTTGGAAAGGCTTTCCGAAATAGTGAAATTCAGCAAAGCGCCTTTTAAGCTTTGCTGCAAGGTTTCTATATAAAGACCTTTCATGAATGAATTGAACATGGCCGTTGAAGCATAGACCGAAGGCGGACCATAGAGTAATTTGTTCGCAAAATAATTAGTGATTTTGCTCAGGTTGATTCTAAGATGTGCCGAATACATGGTTCCATTTACCTTAACGCTGTCTTTTGGCCGGGGTTTGAATGACATCTCGGCTAATACGTTTTGATAATTCCGAGTATGCATATTGGAAAAGTAGGCCGAGTCAATATGCAGGTCTTCAGAAAGTTCATACACCCTTATCCTTTGTTCAGTTGTGGTATCTCCGTAATAACCTGAATAATAAAGCATGAGTATAAGGGAATCAACTGCAGGCGCCGTGCCAAAATCCACAGATGAGGAAGATGGTTGCAGCTGTATATAAGAACCGATCGTGGAATTACCAAATACCGGATCAGCGATGCTACCTAGTGATAGCGTTGAAAAATTACTGGTTGTTATGGAATCAACCCGCACAGTATAGGCAATGACAGTGCAGGTATCGGTAGTCTTAACCTTGATTGTATCGCTGGGTGGCAACAGGTCGATGCCAACTTCATACGGATCTTTTTTGCATGAAAAAAGGACCAGAATGGTCAGCAATGAAATTATGAAGAAAGATAAAAGAATGCGACGTTTTGAGTTCAAGGCTGCATGGAATCTTATGGTTAATCAACTGAAACAGGCTCAGCAACAAGTAGCTCATCGTAGAAGTCTGAAAATGCATCAACATACCTGTCCATCGGCTGGAATTCAAGGAAAGGCTTGCCAGTGCTTTTTAAGTATTCCATTACTTCCGGGTTAACAGATGGTGATCCGATGATAATACCGTCAGAGTGATCTATCGCTGACTTCATCAGATTAACGAAGTTTGCTGTTTTATAGTGTTTAAGGTCTTTGGAATTTATTCCTTCAAGTTTCACCTTTTCATTAAAGTTTTTATTCATGATGTCTGTGAAATCATCGTCGTACAGGGAGATGATGATTTTAGTATCGGTGAATAGAGGATTATCGTTATATGCTTTCTTAATGTAAAGAGGTACCAGGCTGGTCATCCATCCGTGGCAATGAATGATATCTGGTCCCCATCCCAGTTTCTTTACAGTCTCAATGACACCTCTGGAGTAAAAAATCACCCTTTCGTCATTATCGGAGAAGAATTTGTTGTTTTTATCGTGGAAGGTGTATTTTCTCTGAAAATAATCTTCATTGTCGATAAAGTAGATCTGCATCCTGGCCTGCTGGATTGAAGCTACTTTAATAATAAGAGGATGGTCAGTATCGTCAATAATGAGGTTCATTCCCGACAGGCGAATGACTTCGTGAAGCTGGTTGCGCCGTTCGTTGATGTTTCCGTAGCGGGGCATGAATGTACGGATTTCTCTTCCTTTTTCCTGGATACCCTGGGGAAGATAACGCCCGATCATTCCCATATGACTGTCTTTGAGGTAAGGGGTGATCTCCTGTGTAACAAAAAGAACTTTTGTTTTTTCCATGTTTTCCCTTGATTTTTTTTCTGATTCGAAACCGGGTGCAAAGATACTAAAAATTTTTTGGATAATTTCCAAGCGTTTTATCTAAAATAGTGATTATTACTGAATTAAATATTTTTTTTGCTTTTGACATATCACTTTTGGCGACTTGACGGATTAAGAGGAAAAGAAAGGGGGTTTCGTGGATACAAGTTGATAAGAGCAGGTTAACCAATTCTAACATCTTTAATTATAAAGGGATGCAGGCCTTCCCGGGTAAAAATAAGGCCGGCGGAATCGTTCCCCGGAAAAGGAACGGGAAAAATAAAACCTGAAAGCCATGAAAAAGATTATTACTATTTGCGTTGTTAGCATACTGATGTTAACCGGAGCTGCAAAAGCCACACAGTTAAACCCAATTAATCTGAATCCCAGCCCTTCGGCTTCGCTCTCTGTCTGGGTAAAGATTATTCTTACATTCCATCGGCCGAAGTTGGATTGCAAGTCGGGATTTGGGATTTGCTTTGATATAGAATTCGGAATGGATAAAGCTACCGGATCAGGCGCTAACCTTTGCCCGGCTCAGGCCCGGCTTAATGCTGCAGGGCAGTTTGAACTGAGAGTCACCGAGGAAGATCTGCAGAAATATGAGAATGGATTTGCTCTTCCGTATTTTAGCAGGGGATCCATCACTCTTGAAGATTCATATACGTTCTCAGATCCTGTAACCAGGCAGCTTGGCACCGACCGTGAAATCACAGTTAAGCCCGGTTCATATAAGGTTGTTTACGATGCCTTGGCCCATACCTATACCGTTGCTCTTCCATATTAATTCGTTCATTCCTGAAAGGAGAGATTTCTCCTGAGGTGAAGCATTAAAACCGTGAAAAAAAAGTATCGCTTTTTTTTCACGGTTCTAATCAAAAGAATAATAATTAAATCTTTATCCTGAAAAACAAAAGAACATGTCACAAAAAATATTCATTCTGCTGGTCGTTGTTACTGTATGCCTGAGCGCCTGTAAATCGGCCTTGATGAAACAGTACGCGGTTAAAGATCCCCAGCTCGAAACCCTCGTATCAGTGAGAAAAGCATTAAATCAGTATTCCCCTGTTTATCCCGCTTACCTATGCGTTTTCAGGGATTCAGCATCACTTATAGATTGGTTTAAAAACAAAAACCTGCCGGGAAGGTCACAGTTTTATAATTCGTCGGGGTACCGTATCATTACGCAGGATTCCACCTTCTGCTCTGGTGTCGAAACTGACTTTGCAGGGAACCTGAAAATCAACCAGACATACAGAATTGATTCGTTGACCACATTTGAAATGCTCAAAAAAAACCTGTTTCCGGTAGGAGAAAAAGTGAACCTCAATCCTTCAGAATATGCTTTTACCTGTGTTGTTTTCTGGGCAAAATTTCTGGGAAAATTGAATGAGCCGAGCTTGCAGATATCGAATTCTGCACTCAAGTCTCAACCGGCCAGATCAGGGATGGTAAATGTTGTGTATGTTGATATGGATATAATGGATTTCTGGAATGTTTCGGGAAACATGATCAAAACAGAAACAAAAACCCGTTGATTGATAATGAGAATATGCTAAAACCATCGGGGCATGACAATACACAAAAAACAATTGCTGACCGGGCTGCTGATGGTCTGCGTTGTTTTACCCCGTCTTGCCGCCCAGGACCTTTTTTGGAATGATTCTACCGGATCTATCGTGTTCAGACCGGTTTTTCCAGAAACGCCTTTCTCCCTCAGAATTAAAAATAATCTGGAGTACAGCTTTTCAGTAACGGGGTACTACCTGATGAATGGTACAGGGGATAAAACATCAGATCAACTGGCCTTCCTTCAAAGCTTTAAATATACCTTAAGGATATCATCCAAACGGTTCCAGATGATAAATGACCTTGTTAATAACCTCGCTCTGGTATACTATATTGACAGTATAAGTAAGTTTCAGGTCGACGAAAGTTCTCTTACTACAAGGTTGACTTATGAAGTGGCGAAAGCTTTTCAGTTTACAGCTTCCTCTATTCTTTCGACAAGAATTTTCAATGCCTGGGATATATCACAGGACACAGGAGGCTCGCCAGTAAGAACTATTAATTCTTCTTTTCTCACTCCTCTGATTTGTACATTTTCGGGAGGTTTTGGAATTAATATCCGTAAAACCGGGATGCTTGATATTGGCATCAGCGCTGCAAAACTCACCTATATCGCCGACCAGGGCATTTTCGATAAGGCAGGCCTTGACTCATTTTACGGAATACAAAAAGGCCATAACAGTTTGTTTGAATATGGGTTGAGCCTTCACCTTATGATCGACAGGGCTATAGGAACCAAGATACATTGGAACTGTGACCTTTTGCTGTTTAAAGCCGATAAGTCGACTGCTGATATGACTTTCAAGAACATGTTTTCATACAGGATCAACCGGTTTCTCAAAACCAGCCTTCAAACCAAGGTGTTTTACGATGAAGATTTAAGCAAACAGCTCAGGATGGAAAACCTGCTTTCGTTTGGTTTTGATTTTCATTTGTGAAAAAATTCACAAATCTTTTTGCTCCTAAAATAATTATGTATTTTTGCACCCTTATTCAAACCATTTCACCATTTCACCATTTCACCATTTCACCATTTCACCATTTTACCATTTTACCATTTCACCATTTCACCATTTCACCATTTGAACCCATGTACAAAATCACTACACACCCGATTCTCGATATACCTGCTTCACATTCAGTAACTTTTAGCTTTGAAGGCCGAGAAATTACCGGCGAAAGAGGATTCACCATTGCAGCCGCTTTACACCAGGCAGGTTACCCCGTTCACAGCCACAGTCTTAAAAACCGCGAGCGAAGCCTGGAGTGCGGCATAGGGAAATGTGGAGCCTGCGAGATGCTGGTCGACCATCAAATTAAAAGGATTTGTATTACACGGGTTGACGGGGTAAAGGAAGTTCGGGAGATCCCTCACAATTATGAACCCAAACCGGTGTTCTTCAAAAAGAATGAACCGCTTAAAGTGTATAAGTCAACAGTTGTTATTGTTGGCTCTGGTCCTGCCGGGCTGGCAGCCAGAGAGGAACTGAACAGGCATAAAGTCGATTGCATTGTGATCGATAATAACGACAAAATCGGCGGGCAGTTCCTGATGCAGACTCACCAGTTTTTTTTCTTTGAAAAGGAAAAAAAGTTTGGAGGAATGCGAGGGTTCGATATTGCAAAAACCCTGGCAGGCGAAGACCATGAAGGAATTTTTCTTAATTCCACAGTATGGGACATTCTTGAAGGAGGGCGCCTGGCTGTGAAAAATATACTTACAGACGAGATCTATTTTGTTGACAGTGAATATCTGATTGTTGCCTGCGGGGCTGTGCCTTTCATGCCAACTTTTGAAAATGACGACCTGCCCGGTGTGTTTACTGCCGCCGTGGTTCAGAAAATGATGAACAGTGAATTGACCCTGCCAGGTAAAAGCGTACTGACGGTGGGAGCAGGAAATATCGGGTACCTTACTTCCTACCAGCTGATGCAGGCCGGGGCTAAGGTTAAAGCTATTGTTGAGGCCATGCCTTTTGAGGGGGGCTTCCCGGTTCAGGCAAACAGAGTAAGAAGACTAGGCATCCCGGTCATGACCTCGCATATTCTGCTGAAAGCTATTCCCAACGAAACCCGCGACGGTATAACGGGGGCTGTGGTAGCCGGGTGCAAGAATTTCAAACCTGTTCCTGGCACCGAAAAAATCATAGATGGTATTGACGCTATCAATATCTGTACAGGCCTTGTATGTGACGACCAGCTGCTGATCAAGGGGAACGAAGTCTTCGGTAGAAAATGTTTTGGTGCAGGAGACGCTATCAGGATTGGCGAAGGAACCAGTGCTGTACTGCGAGGCAAACAGGTTGCTTTCGAGATACTGCAGGAGATGGGAGAGCGGTATGATTATGATGCTTTCCTTGCGTTGTCGAAAGAATATATTGACTCTCAGCAACATCCGATTCTGGTAATTCAGGAGCCGGTTCTCCCGTCAACGGAAAGGATGAATGAAAAAGGTTTTGTGCTGATCGACTGCTTGTATGGTTTTGCCTGCAATCCCTGTGCATTTGCATGCCCGAACGGCGCCATCACCAAGTCATCCACCAGCACGGTGCCTGAAATAGATTTCAGTAAATGCACGGGTTGTATGGACTGTGTTTACCAGTGCCCGGGACTTGCGATTTTCGGTTACAACTTTAAGAAAAACTGGTTATTCCTGCCTATTGAATACGAAGCAGAAGAGAAATCAGGCTGTTATCTGGTTAATAATAATGGGGAAAAACTGGGTGAAGGTATTGTTGAAAAAATTCTTCGCAAACCGAATAAAACAAACATAGCGCGAGTGAGGGCTCTCGATGTTCATGGCGGGGACCTGGCAAAAGTGAGGGGGTTCATTGTAATTAAGAATTATCCCGATCCGGTCGTGTTTAAGCCCTACGCCAACAAAAGTGAAGAGCCAACATATGTTTGCCATTGCGATGATGTAACCCTTGAAGAGATCATGGAAGTGATAGGTGAAAGGAAATTTATTTCGGTGGATGAGGTAAAACATACGACCCGCCTGGGTATGGGTGCCTGCCGTGGAAAACGCTGCATCAAACGACTAAAGACCCGTCTGGCAGGAACCGGGATCAGTATAGTAGGTGAACCAACACCACGGGGGCCCTTGTCGAACCAGGTATCTATGGGAGAACTGTATCCAAGAGATGTTCACGAGCAGGTTATCACCGAGATCAACGGGAAGAGGACAAAAAGAGTTAAAGTACGTTCAGTGGTTGCCGGGGGTGGTATTGGCGGAAGTGCCTTGTTTCGTTACCTCGGCGAGGCCGGGATGGAACCGGTACTATTGAATTACGGCCGCGGAGCCTCCTGGCGTAATATTGCCGGTGGCCGTCCTAACTTTTCACTGCCGGAACTCAGCGACATTGCAAACCATAATCTCGAAATTTTCAGAGAGCTGCAGAATTTCCATAATATTGACTTCAGACCGATTCTTTATGTCACATTTGCTCATGATGAGCAGATATATCGTGCACTGGAAGAATCAATGTCATGGTCCGATGCCATTATGGTCGATCCAAAGGATTTCCGGAAAGAGATATCCCCAGGGATAAATCCTTCAATGACCAATTACAAGGCGGCCCTGATCACCAGGAACTGCTGGCAGGCAACTCCAGGCAGGGTCATCGACCTGATACGCAGAATAGGTATTGAAAAAGGAGGCAGGGTAGAGGAAGATTGCCAGCTTGCAGATGTGAGTTTGGAGAACGGAAAATATAAGGTGCTGGTGATGAACCACGAAAAACAATACGTGGAATATGAAACCGACATCTTCATTAATGCACTAGGACCTGAAGGTGAAAAATTCGCCTCAAGCCTGGGCCTTGAAACAGGTTTATATTCTGTTAAACATCAGGCATTTATAACCCGACGTCTTCCTATGCTGGGTAAGGATGGCAGTCCGCTTCCCATGCTTATCGACCGTAGAAGGTATAAAGGATTTTCAGCTGTTTACGGACAGCAGCTTGGCGAAACCGGACAGATTATCGGCTGTGCCTCTCCTGCAATCGATTCCCAGGAAGCAGATAAAAACATCAAGGTCAATACAGAAAACTTCATTGAGATTGCTTCAGAGGTTTTCACAAACTGGATACCTGAACTTTCATCTGTTGGATTCCAGGCCGTATGGGCCGGATATTATGTTGAACCCAGAATGGTAATAGATCCTGAACATGGTTTGTTTTTAGGCCTCCGAGGACAGGGATTCATGCTTGGGCAGTACCTGGCAAAGCTTTATGTTGATAAGCTTCTCAAGAAACAGGTTCCGACCTATTTTGACCGCTTAAAGCTCAATGGCGACGGGATGCCGGAGAAAGCGTTTAAGTAATGAATGTCGAACATTGAACAACGAATTTCGAATGTCGGATTGTTTTAAATCCGATCAAAATTCAACGTTCAATATTCAATATTCGACATTCATTTACCCTCTTACAAAGATCGCTTTGATGATGGTGCTGGCCATCTTGGGGTTTTCCTTAAGGCGGCGTGTGGAGTAGCCGAACCATTCTTTTCCGAAAGGGACATACACCCTCATGCTATGACCTTTTGCAAGGATGCTTTTGCGCAGTTCGGGCGTTACGCCATAAAGCATCTGAAATTCGTACATGCTTTTAGAAACCTTATATTTCTCAAGAAGTTCATAAGCTCCTTCAACCAGGGGCTTGTCGTGGGTGGCTATACCAGGATAATAGCCATTGGCAAACATATACTCAAGATCGGCCAGGAAATGTTCGTTGATCTCCAGATACTTTTTATATGCAATAGCTTCGGGTTCAACATAAATGCCCTTGCAAAGCCTGAAATTCAGTGGAGTTTGAGAGGAGTGAATGTCTTTCAGGTCTTTTAGGTCCTGAATAGTGCGTTTCAGGTAAGCCTGAACAACCAGCCCGACATTATTTGGAAAATCTTTTTTCAGCTTCCTGAAAAGTTCTATTTCAAGGTTAGTGCATGGTGAATCTTCCATGTCGACTCTCACAAAATTGCCAAAAGAAGCAGCTTTTGCCACAATTTCCCGGATGTGTTTAAAACAAATTTCCTTATCCAGAAGCAATCCGAAACTAGTCGGTTTGAGCGAATAGTTCCCGTCAATATTTTCTTTCTGAACACGGTCAATAATTGCCAGATAGGCGTCTTTGTTTTCCGCTGCCTGCTGCAGGTTTGTGATGAATTCACCGAGCAGGTCAATGGTAACCTTTATGCCGCCGGCATTGAGCTCACGGCTTATTTTGATTGCATCATCAATGGTCTCCCCTGCAATATATTTTTTTGAAAAAACCCATACAAGTTTTTTGGGCATGAAAGGAATCATCCAGGTAATAATCGTATTGAACATATGGCTGAAATTTATGGCTCAATTATTGCGAAGACAAATATATGACTAATTACAGGTTTGGTAGTCATCAAATTAATTTTTACTTTTGCAGGCTTTTTCAAAGGAAGTGGAGAAGATGGAAAAATATCAGATCCAGTTCAGTGGATTGAAACCAGGAATGCATAGTTTTGTATTCAATTTGGATCATACGTTCTTTAAATATTATCATTTTGACGATATCTCCGACAGCAATGTAAGGGTTCTCGTAGAGATGGAAAAGGAGGATCACATGATTCTTTTTCGATTCGATATCGATGGAACAGTTAACGTTTTATGTGACCGTTGCGGAGATCCTCTGACCGAACATCTTAAGGGAGAGCAAAAGCTTGTTGTTAAGCTCAGCGACCATAATGAAGAAGAAAGTGAAGATGTGCAGGTCGTTAAGGAATCGGATGGCCGGTTTGATATAAGTCAGTTCATCTATGAATATATAAGCCTTATGCTTCCGGCCCAGCGTGTTCACGGGGTAGATGGCAGTGGCAAAAGCCTTTGCAATCGGGCTGTTCTGAAAAAGCTTGAGGAACTTAAAGAATCTCATAGACCTGACCCAAGGTGGGAGGTATTAAAGAAGTTGAAAGAAGAAAACACATAAAGTACGATGTACGATGTACGATGTACGATGTACGATGGACGATGTACGATGTACGATGTACGATGGACGATGTACGATGTACGATGTACGATGTACGATGGACGATGTACGATGTACGATGTACGATGTACGATGTACGAAGGAAATGAATAAATCAGAATTAACAATAATATAAAAATTGTATGCCACATCCTAAACGAAAAATTTCCAACCAGCGCAGGGATAAAAGACGTACGCATGATAAAGCAGAAACTCCTACCTTTGCACTCTGCTCGAATTGCGGCGCACCAGTTCTTTACCACAGGGTTTGTCCTGATTGCGGCTATTACCGCGGGAAGCAGGCTGTTATTAAAGCAGCTGCGGAATAATCCTGTTATTCAGGGTCATTCCCCGACTAATTAATCAGTTGTTCAACTAAATTCTGGCTAATGAAGATCGGGTTAGATGTTTTGGGAGGTGATTTTGCACCTAATGCAACAATGCATGGTGCAATTATGGCTCAAAAAGAGCTGCCTTCCACCGATAAGATCGTGTTAATTGGTAACAAGGGCGACATTCTTACCTTTTTAAAGGAACAGAATGCTGATCCTGCCATTTTTGAGATCGTGGACGCCCCTGATCTTATCGCCATGGATGAAAGTCCTACCAAGGCTCTTGTAAACAAACCCAACTCAAGCATTTCAACGGGTTTCCGTATGCTGAAGCATCAGGAAATAGATTCCTTTGCCAGCGCCGGAAGCAGCGGAGCCATGCTGGTTGGTGCAATTTATAGTGTCGGCAATATACAAGGTATAATCCGCCCTAGCTCTCCTGCCTATATTGCCAAGGAGAATGGCGGGATGTCAATCCTCATTGATGTGGGAACGAATCCTGATGCAAAACCTGATGTGATGTACCAGTTTGGTTTGCTGGGTTCGATGTTTGCGGAACACGTTTACCACATAAAGAACCCCAGGGTGGGTCTTCTTAACATCGGCTCGGAAGAAAAAAAAGGAAGTCTTACAACTCAATCTGCTTTTCAGCTGATGAAGGAATCGAAAGATTACACCTTTATTGGCAATGTGGAAGGCCGGGAGCTCTTCAGGGATAACGTAGACGTTATAGTATGCGATGGTTTTGTTGGTAACATTGTGCTAAAGCAGATCGAAGCGATGTACCGTGTATTTGTAAAACGCGGAATAAAAGACGCCTATCTCGACCGTTTCAATTATGAAATCTATGGAGGTACACCGATTTTGGGTGTGAATGGGAACGTCATCGTGGGCCATGGGATCTCAAACAGCACAGCAATCAAGAACATGATTCTGCTTTCGAGGCAAATAAGTGAGGCCAATCTTCCGGCCAGGATAAAGCATGTGCTTGAACAGTACACTATCAACAACATCTAACCAACAGTTCATGACCAAGATCAGAGCGGCAATTACCGGAATCCAGGGCTGGGTTCCACCATATATCCTTACGAATAAGGAGCTGGAAGCTATGGTGGATACGTCGGATGAATGGATCATGACACGCACTGGGATAAAGGAAAGGCATATCCTGAAAGGCGGACTTGGAACATCCGATATGGCTGCTGAGGCGGTTAAGGGCCTGCTGGAAAAAACCGGAACCAGACCTGAAGAGATCGGTCTGGTGATTTGTGCTACGGTTACACCGGATATGGTTTTCCCTGCCACTGCAAATATCATCAGCGACAAGACCGGGATAAAGAATGCATTCAGCTTCGACATGAATGCCGCATGTTCAGGCCTTCTCTACTCTCTCGTCACGGCATCTAAATATATTGAAACAGGATATGTTAAAAAAGCTATTGTTATAGGAGCCGATAAGATGTCGTCGATCACTGATTATACAAATCGCGACACCTGTGTTTTATTCGGGGATGCAGCCGGGGCGATAATGCTGGAACCAACCACCGAGGAGGTAGGTATTATGGATTCTATCATGCAGTCTGACGGATCGGGTCGTATCCACCTCCATATGAAAGCAGGAGGTTCTTTGAAGCCACCTTCATATGAAACGATCGATGCGAAAGAACATTTCGTTTATCAGGAAGGTCAGCCGGTTTTCAAATTTGCCGTAACTAAAATGGCTGATGTTGCAGCAGAGATCATGGCCAGAAACAACCTGAAATCAGAAGATATAACATATTTGGTCCCTCACCAGGCAAACCTTCGCATCATTGATGCAACTGCACGTCGTATGGGAGTTGGTACCGAGCAGGTCATGATAAATATAGAGCGTTACGGAAATACAACAGGAGGCACAATCCCATTATGTCTCTGGGAATGGGAGAATAAACTGAAGAAAGGCGACAATATCATTCTGGCTGCTTTCGGTGGCGGCTTCACCTGGGGCAGTATCTGGCTGAAGTGGGCGTATGATAAATGGTGAAATGGTGAAATGGTGAAATAGCTCGGACGATCAAGGTTTTTCGTTCAGCAGTTTTTCAATAAACTTAGAGGTTTCATTACAAAACTCCGTATAATGCTGTCCGGTTCCCGGACCGTAAAATCCTGTTTCAACTTTTCGTATCACTCCTTTTCTGTCGATATACAGGGTCGTAGGATAAGCCAGACGGCCATCCAGGCTAAACATTACTGAACACATTGATCCCCTGCCCCGTGGCCCTGCATAAAGAAAGGGATAACCTGCTCCGGTTTGGGAAACGAAGCGTTCCATCGCGGGTTTTGAGACTTCGAATGATTTACCCTCAAAACAAAGTGCCACGATTTCAAGGCCCTGGCCCCTGTATTTGGTATACATATCCCTGAAAAAGATTGTTTCATCGAGACAATTAGGGCACCAGGTACCAATGGCTGCAACAACGACCACCTTATTCTTAAATCTTGGGTCCGCCAACGAGACCTTGTCGCCATTGATATCTTGAAAATCAAAATTGAAAGGAGGAGATTTCGTGTTTACTTTTACAAGCTGATCCATGCCAGGGAGTGTGATCGTGTCATTTTTTACGGCAGTCCAGCTGGTTTTCCATATCGGACTTCCCATAAACCTGCCGTTTTCCAGTTTACCCCGTGGGGAAATATCGGCAGTAAGAATCAGGGTGTGAGCCCCGTCAACTGCTGAGATCATGAATTTATTTCCTGAAACTTTTCCTTCCAGGTAACGATAGTCTCCCCCGGTATTCATAATAGTGCCTGAAATATGATTGCTGTCCTGCACGAATTCACCCACCATCACTGAGGAGTCGGCAGTTCCACCATTTTCAGTAATTTTCCACCGACCTGTCAGATTTGCCATAGGTTTTTGGCTGGCCCAGGGAAAGCGGTCGGTTATATCCGGTAACGCGTAGAACTGAAACCCACCACCTTCTTCCTTTCCTTTTGGGTAATATCTGCCAATAAGGGAATCGTGACTGATGAGTGCTGCGATTTCAGAAGTAAACACTGGAAATTTCATAAAAACAGAGTCACCGGAAAAAATAATTTCTGTAATCATGATGGCTTCTTCCGCATTGGAGACCTGAATAACCTTTTGTCTGTCGGGGGTTAAGGCGTAGATCATGTTAAAGGGTAAGTCCATTGTGTGCTCGGTGCTGTCGAAACGGATCACACCCAGCCAGGGTCCCTGTTTCAAAACATTATGCCGGATGCAGCCACCTGTCAGCAGAAAAATAAGGGTTAAGAAATAGAAGGTTCGTCTCATGCAATCGCATTAAAATACCCTTACAAATTTTGACATACAGAATTTTTTTTCAGACTGGATGTTTCATTTCCGGCGGATTTCAGAAAAGGCACTCAAAAGTAGTAAAAGTTTTTACAACATAACACTTTTTTAAAATTAGATTCACATCTGCCTGTTTAAAAGTTTGTTTTTCTTATCATGAAACATGACAAAAAAGAGACGATATTCACGGGTCAAATATTCTTGAAATGGAGAACGAAAATTATAAAATACTGGCGGTTGACGATAATCCGAAAAATCTCAAGGTGCTTGCCGCCCTGCTTGGTCCACTTAATTATCTGGTCGATTATGCTTTCAGTGGGCCTGAGGCCATTGCGATACTTGAAACGGAGAGCTACGATCTTATCCTTCTCGACATTATGATGCCCGGAATGGACGGCTATGAAACCTGTGTTACAATCAAGAGCATGCCGAAGAACAATCTCACTCCGGTGATTTTCCTCACGGCCAGGACCGATATGGCCAGTCTTAACGCTGCTTTCACCAGTGGCGGAGTGGATTACATTACGAAACCTTTCTCCCCCGAAGAACTGCTGGCCAGGGTGAGGACACATCTGGAACTGAAATCGAGCCAGGAGCAGCTCCTTGTAGTAAATTCCTGGCTGGAAAAAAAAGTGGAAGAACGAACCGAGGCGCTCAGATCAGCGAACGAAGAACTTGAAAAAGCCTACCAGGGACTACAGTCTCTCGACAAAGCCAAAACCGAATTCCTGCATATGATCCATCATGAAGTGCGGACTCCCCTGAATGCAATTCTCGGGTTTACAAATATTCTGTATGATGAGGTTGAATCTGAGGAAGTTAAAGAGCATGTAGATTTTATTTACCATTCGTCCATGCGGCTTGAAAAATTTCTTGCCGTGGTATTACAGCTTACTGAACTTATCGCCAGGGACAAGCCTCTTCAGAAAAGGCCCGTTTCGATCGGGAGAATATTAGAAACCTGCTTAAATGATTACGTTGCACAAACCAGGAAAAAAGACATCCATGCTCTGATTGATCCTATACTCAGAGAAACTATTATAAATGGAAATGAGAAATTGATGAAGAGTTGCATTCAGGGAGTAGTCGAGAATGCAATTGAATATTCGCCTGATGGTGGTAAGATCAGTGTAAGTTTAATTACTGAAGAGCACTATACAGGTTGCGAAATTTCAGACCAGGGGCCTGGTTTCAGCGAGCAGGCGTTAAAAAATCTTTTCACCATGTTCGGACTGGGAGGGCAGCATATCGATGAAAACGTTGGTCTAGACCTCTGCCTTGCTAAAATGATTATGGATACCCATTCAGGAAAGGTTGAGGTAAGTAATCTTCCGCAAGGAGGTGCATCGGTGAAGTTGCTTTTCCCGGGATAACATTGATAGATTGATAATTGGATATCCTGTAATCCTGCATCCTGCATCCTGCATCCTGATTTTCATCCGCCAGATAGCCGTGATTTCCTGAAAATATCCTACCTTTGCACACTTTTTTTTAATGATGAAAACGAAATACAAAGAATACAGAACCCTCGACCTTACACGAATCGGGAACGACGTACAGGACTACTGGAAGGAACATAATACGTTTGAAAAAAGCCTTGAGCTTACCAAAGGCAAGACTCCGTATATTTTTTATGAAGGTCCGCCTTCGGCCAACGGTATTCCGGGCATCCATCATGTGATGGCCAGAACCATCAAGGATATCTTCTGCAGGTACAAAACCATGAAGGGGTTCTACGTGAGTCGCAAAGCAGGCTGGGATACCCACGGACTGCCCATTGAGATTGGTGTGGAGAAAAAGCTGGGGATTACCAAGGAAGACATTGGTAAAAAAATATCTATTGAAGATTACAACAAGGAGTGCCGCAGCGAGGTGATGAAGTACAAGGACCTCTGGGATGATCTTACGGTAAAAATGGGCTACTGGCTTGACCTGGACGATCCTTATATCACTTACAGCAACAAGTATATCGAGTCGGTATGGTATCTTCTTGGCAAGCTTCATCAAAAGGGCCTGCTTTACAAAGGCTACACGATTCAGCCCTATTCACCTGCAGCCGGTACCGGCCTGAGTACGCACGAACTTAATCAGCCGGGGGCCTATAAAACGGTAAAAGACAACACGGTTATTGCACAGTTCAAAGTCATCCGCAGTGAACAATCAGATTTTTTATTCAGGGAAATGTTCGGGGATGTATATTTCCTCGCGTGGACTACTACTCCCTGGACTCTTCCTTCAAACACCGGACTGGCCGTTGGCAAAGACATCACCTATCAGGTCATCAGGACTTACAATCCCTATACTTTCCGTGAGCAGACCATAATCATGGCAAAGGACCTGGTACACCAGTACCTGCCGGAGAAAAATTCTCAGATTGAACTGGAAGACTACAATGAAGGGCAGAAAAACATTCCATACCGAATTGTCGGAGAGTACAAGGGAAGTGATTTTGAAAATATACGTTACGAACAGTTACTTCCTTATGCACAACCTGAGGAGGGGGATCCTTTCAGGGTTGTTATCGGGGATTTTGTGACTACTGCCGATGGAACCGGAATAGTGCATATCGCACCCAGTTTTGGGGCGGATGATTTTCGCGTTGGCAGGCAATACGGGCTTGGCTCTCTCACCCTGGTGAACAAGCAGGGTAAGTTCACAGAACAGATGGGTGAATTTGCCGGAAGGTATGTTAAGGTGGAGTATGATGAAAATTGTGTTGATAAAGAATGCCCTCCGGTAGATATCGATATCATTGTAAAGCTGAAACACGAGAACAAAGCGTTTAAATCGGAGAAATACGAGCATTCTTACCCTCATTGCTGGCGTACTGATAAACCTGTGCTTTATTATCCTCTCGATTCATGGTTTATCCGCACCACGGCATACAAGGATAAAATGATCAGCCTTAACAATACAATCAACTGGAAGCCCGAATCGACGGGCAGCGGGCGTTTCGGGAACTGGCTTGAAAACCTGGTCGACTGGAACCTCAGCCGTTCCAGATTCTGGGGGACTCCGTTGCCCATCTGGAGAACGGAAGACGGAATGAATGAGATTTGTATTGGCTCTGTTCTTCAGCTGAAAAATGAAATTGATAAAGCTGTTATTGCCGGCTTCATGAAAACCAATCCCCTGGCTTCATTCAAGGAAGGCGATCTGACGGATGGCAATTACGAAACCTTCGACCTTCATCGTCCCTTTGTTGATGACATTGTACTTGTGAGTGAAAACGGCCAGCCGATGCAGCGGGAAACCGACCTGATCGATGTATGGTTCGATTCCGGCGCCGTTCCATATGCCCAGTATCATTACCCATTTGATAAAAGCCGAAGCCTGGAGAGTTTTTTCCCGGCCGATTTCATTGCCGAAGGAGTTGACCAGACCCGAGGATGGTTTTTTACATTGCATGCCATCGCGGTTATGCTCTTTGATTCTGTATCGTTCAAGACCTGCGTTTCCAACGGACTTGTGCTTGACAAGGCAGGGAACAAGATGTCGAAACGCCTTGGCAACGGGGTAGATCCATTCGAAACAATCAAAAAATTCGGTCCGGATGCCACCCGCTGGTATTTGATCACGAACTCCCAGCCCTGGGATAACCTGAAATTCGATGAAGGTAGTATTACAGAATCCCAGCGCAAGTTCTTCGGGACCTTGTATAACACCTATGCCTTCTTTTCACTTTATGCAAATATCGATGTGTTTTCGTACTCCGAAGCAGAGCTTCCCCTGAATGAACGCCCTGAGATCGACCGCTGGATACTTTCGGAGCTTAACTCGCTGATCATGTTGGTTGATGAGAGTTATGCCGATTACGAACCGACCCGGGCAGGCCGTGCAATTGCCGATTTTGTTGATGAGCACCTCAGTAACTGGTATGTTCGTCTTTGCCGCCGGCGTTTCTGGAAAGGAGAATATTCGACCGATAAAGTTAGCGCCTTTCAGACCCTGTACACCTGCCTCGAGGCGCTCAGCCGGCTTATGGCTCCGATAGCCCCGTTTTTCGCCGAACAGCTCTTTACCGACCTGAACACGGTCTCAGGTAAAAAGCCTGCTGATTCTGTGCATCTTACTGAATTTCCCCAGGCTCAGCCTGCCATGATCGATAAGGGTCTGGAGGAGAGAATGGAGATGGCACAGAAAATATCTTCCATGGCCCTTTCTATACGAAAGAAAACCAATATCAGGGTACGTCAGCCATTGAGCCGTATCCTTATCCCTCTGCTTAATGAAACACTGAAGGAACAGATAGAAGCAGTAAAAAATCTTATTCTTTCGGAGGTTAATATCAAAGAAATCGAATATATCAGCGATACTGAAGGTATATTATCCAAAAAGATTAAGCCCGATTTTAAAAAACTCGGGCCCAAATGCGGAAAAGACATGAAGATGATCGCGGAGGATATGAAAGATTGGAACCAGGCGGTTATTGCTGAATTCGAGAGGGAAAAATCCTATTCCAAAACTTATCCTAACGGCAATACTTACACCTTTATCCAGGGCGACGTTGAGATACAATCAGATGATCTGCCCGGTTATAATACAGCCAGTATGGGCTCTCTCCTTGTAGCGCTGGATACAATGATAACACCTGAATTAAAGAGTGAAGGTATTGCAAGGGAGCTGATTAATCGTATACAAAACCTGCGCAAGGAGAAAAAATTCGAGGTAACCGATAAAATCCAGGTTAAAATACAATCTCACCCTGACATGGATGAGGCGGTCAATCAGAATTTTTCTTATATTTGCAGCGAAATTCTTGCTCAATCATTCACTCTTGCCGAAAAATTAGAAGGTATTCAGATTGACGAGATTGAGCTGACAGAAAGTATAAAAACCAATATTTCCATCGAAAAGGTGGATTGATTTTAAGACGGCAGGGAGCAAAATTTCTGTGGTTGTTTATTTTAGAACCTTAACCTTACGAGCTATGAAAAAAGCAGTAATTCCTGAACAAGCGAAGACAAGGTATACCGACGACGAACTTGATGAGTTCAAACAGATCATTCTTCAGAAACTTGAAAAAGCACATAGTGATCTGCAGCTTCTGACTGATGCATACACAACCGGGAATGAGCACGATACTAACGACACTTCTCCGACGTTTAAGGTTCTTGAAGAAGGATATCAGGTTTTTTCAAAAGAAGAAAACAGCAAATTTGCTGCTCGCCAGGAAAAATTTATCAAATCTCTGGAAAACGCCCTCATCCGCATTGAAAATAAGTCATACGGAGTATGCCGGGTAACCGGAAAGCTTATTCCCAAAGACCGTTTACGTTCAGTCCCTCATGCAACTCTCAGCATTGAAGCAAAACGAGTGCAGTCTGCACCATCAGTAATTCAGCGACAGGCCATAGATCAGTTGGATCACGAGGAATGAAAAAAGCTTTCTGGATCGTTGTATTGATCCTTATCGTTGATCAGATTATTAAAATCTGGATCAAAACCACGTTTTATCTTGGTGAAAGCCATCCTATTATAGGTCATTGGTTTTACCTTCATTTTACCGAGAATGAAGGCATGGCATTTGGCATGAAACTTGGCGGACAATGGGGCAAGCTGGCCCTTAGTCTGTTCCGTATTGTTGCTATTACAGGTATCTTCTGGTGGCTTTATACTGCTACAAAAAAAGGAGCGGGGAACCTGTTGATTATATGTATATCCCTTATACTGGCTGGAGCAATTGGCAATATAATCGACTCGGCTATTTATGGAATGATTTTCAATGAAAGCAGCTATATGCAATTGGCGGGAATATTTCCCAAAGGAGGAGGCTATGCCTCATTTTTGCATGGTAAGGTAGTCGACATGCTTTATTTCCCTATCATTGAAACCCGCTTCCCTGGCTGGGTTCCGTTTTATGGCGGTGAGGATTTTACCTTTTTCAGGCCTGTTTTTAATGTCGCCGATTCAGCAATTACCACAGGTGTGCTGATGTTGCTTGTATTTCAACGGAAGATATTTCCCACGAAAGAAAATGGTGAAATGGTGAAATCGTGAAATGGTGAGATGGTGAAATGGTGAAATGGTGAGATGGTGAAATGGTGAAATCAGATATCCGTCATCCGTTATCCGTCATCTGACCCTTATCGTGGAGCCCACCCTCAGTTTTGAGTTTGTCTTGATTTTGTTCATGGCGCAAATCTCTTTCACGTTGGTACGGTATTTCTTGGCAAGGTGACCGATAGTATCGCCATTTTTGATCTTATGGTAAACGGCGTTGACGTTGTAATCGTTAGGGTAAAATACTTTTTTTGTGACAGGGAAGGTTGCTGCAATGAGTTTTTGGTTGTCGAAGTCAATAACGCGTAACGCATCGATAGGAACATCCTTGTATCGTAATTCAAAATGACAGTGTGGACCCCGGCTTCTGCCAGTGGAACCGCCGAGTGAAATTGGTTCCCCTGCCTTGACGATCTGGTTTACTTTAATGATGATCTTTGAATTGTGTGCATAATAGGATTCCATTCCGTTATAATGCCTGATGATGATCAGGTTGCCGAAGCCTCCGCGATTGTACTTGGCATAACGCACCACACCGCTAAAAGCAGCTCTCACCGTATCACCTTTGTCGAGCTTTATATCAAGCCCTTTATGAGTGTATGTGAAGCCCCTGAAAAGTTTACCATAAATTGGCAGGTGAAACGGATGAACTGAATCGACCAGGAGCAGTAAAGTGTCTTTGATTGAATCCCGCTGTATTTTATATGCAAATATCTGGTCGTTGACCCATTGGCTGCTGAATATTCCTGTAGAATCTTCCTCAATGCTCATCATCACGGGCTCGTTCCCGAGGTATTCCCAGGTAAAATTTTTATATAAAAGAACAGTTCCTGTTTTTGTTTCCACTGTGTCGGCAACGGCATCAACATTACGTTGACCAAACAACATAATAGGGGCAAAAATCAGGAGAAGCAACCACTTCGTAATCATGTGGATTAATAAAATTTGTTAGGGCTAATAATATATGAAACGTCAAAAATAGGGATTTATTCTTTCCATGCTTGTTCATTTCATCAAATTGCTTTAAGTTTGTATAAATTTTTATCGTAATATGGAAGCAACAGTATCCAGCAAAGAAATGGTTAAGGGAAAGATACTTCAGATCATTGGCCCTGTTATAGATGTGGCTTTTGATGAAGGAGTTGTGCTTCCCAATATCTATGATGCTCTAGAAGTTACTAATTCAAATGGCGAGGTGATTGTTCTGGAATGTCAGTACGATATAGGTGAGAATACTGTAAGGACTATTGCAATGGACTCCACCGATGGCCTTTACCGCGGTATGGAAGTCCTCGAAAGGGGTGGCCCCATTTCGATGCCGGCCACAGATGAAATCAAGGGAAGGTTATTTAATGTGATTGGCAACCCTATCGACGGGTTGGGTGAGGTGTCAAGGGCCCGTACCTATCCCATTCACCGCGATCCTCCGCCATTTGACCAGCTAACGACCACAAAGGAAGTACTTTATACCGGGATTAAGGTCATCGACCTGATAGAACCCTATTCGAAGGGTGGAAAGATCGGATTATTCGGTGGCGCTGGTGTAGGCAAGACAGTTATCATCATGGAACTGATTAACAATATCGCTAAAAAATACGCCGGGATGTCAGTTTTCGGCGGTGTTGGCGAGCGTACCCGTGAGGGGAACGATCTGCTTCGCGAAATGATTGAATCGGGGGTCATCCGCTATGGGAAGGAGTTTACTGAAGCCATGGAAAAAGGTGGTTGGGATCTTTCGAAAGTTGACCGTAAAGAACTTGCCCAGTCCCAGGCCACACTGGTATTTGGCCAGATGAACGAACCTCCTGGTGCCCGCGCACGCGTTGCTTTATCAGGGCTTACCGTGGCTGAATATTTCCGCGACGGTGACGAAAAATCGGGTGGGCACGATATCTTGTTTTTCATTGACAATATCTTCCGGTTTACCCAGGCTGGATCTGAAGTCTCGGCCTTGCTCGGACGTATGCCTTCTGCCGTAGGCTATCAGCCTACACTGGCAACTGAAATGGGGATCATGCAGGAAAGGATCACTTCAACCAAAAGAGGTTCTATTACTTCAGTTCAGGCTGTTTATGTACCTGCTGATGACCTTACAGACCCTGCTCCGGCTACTACCTTTGCCCACCTGGATGCAACAACAGTACTCAGCCGAAAGATATCAGAATTAGGGATCTACCCCGCGGTGGACCCCCTGGATTCTACTTCAAGGATTTTATCTCCGGATGTGGTTGGTGAAGAGCATTATAATACTGCACAAAAAGTCAAGCGGATTCTTCAGAGGTATAAGGAGCTGCAGGATATCATCGCTATTCTTGGCATGGATGAGCTTTCCGATGAAGACAAACTGGTTGTTGCACGTGCACGACGGGTTCAGAGGTTCCTGTCTCAGCCTTTCCATGTTGCCACCCAGTTTACCGGTATCCCGGGAACCTTCGTTAACATTGAAGATACTATTAAAGGTTTCAACATGATCATGGATGGCAAGGTGGATGAATACCCCGAGTCGGCGTTCAACCTTGTAGGTACTATCGAGGAAGCTATTGAGAAGGGCAAGAAAATGCTGGCGGATGCGAAGTAGCGAAATGGTGAAATGGTGAAATGGCGAAATGGTGAAATGGCGAAATGGTGAAATGGTGAAATGGCGAAATGGTGAAATGGTGAAATGGTGAAATAATATGAAAGTAGATATTATAACTCCTGATTCGACGCTGTTCTCAGGCGACCAGGTTGAGCTGGTTCAATTGCCGGGGATTGATGGTTCATTTGAACTGCTGAATGACCATGCTCCGTTGATCTCCATATTAAAAAAAGGCAAGATAAAACTTATTAACAAGGGAGAGAAGGAGCAGTTTTTCGACATTAACGGAGGGGTCATTGAGGTACTTTCCAATAAAGTACTTATTCTCGCGGAATAATTCAGGCAATTTATGAGGTTTTCAAAAACCATACTGATTGCCCTGTTTTTGCTGGTTGTTTCCGGCGGATGTTATAAAAATGAACCTGTTCCCGAGGCCGGATTTCTGATCAAAGCGACTAACAACTTTAAAATTCCCTGTGAGGTAACCTTCACCAACATTTCAATCAATTCGTTTTATTGGTTCTGGGATTTCGGGAACGACTCCACTTCCTGGGCTAAGGAGCCGGTAAGGACTTATACCAGGCCTGGGAAATATCTGGTTACCATGAGGGCATATACCGAGAGCCAGAAGGAGTGGGCATCGACAGGCCAGGTGGTAGAGATAAAAGACACAATTCAATAAAATTTACCCCCTCAATTCAAGTCGTTTAATAGAATCTCAGTCTGGAATCAGTGATTTTGGCAGTCTTTTGTAAGGCGGGATAAACTGCGGTTGCAGCACGCTGTTCAAAATTGGATCTTTCCTGCTGAAGTTCAGCAGAGAAATCATCCTTTTTCGGAGCGTCGTTAATGCCGTCGATAATTGCTGTATAAACTCCATAACGTCCCTGCAAGGGCCCGAGCAGTTTTGAAGACGACGAAGTGAAAAGCATACCGATCACATCTGGATCACGGGAAACAGCTGCGCGATTATTTCCGTTAAAAGTGATCACGGCTGTGTCAACCCTGGCTTTCATTTTTGCTGCAATAGCATAAAGATCTTTGACTCCAGCCATCACGCTTGTGAGTTTCCCGGCTTCAATCTCTACCTTCTTATATCCTTTAACGGAAGGTTCTATCCTGGCTTTTACATTGTCGAGAGGAACGGTGCCTTTAGGAGTTGCGTTTTTGAGTATAGCAACCATATATTTTCCCTGGAGGTCAAAAACCGGAGAAATATCACCAACTTTTGAATTTTCCGAGAAAGCCCAACGTACCACTTCCCTCGCATTCTGTATACCCATAAGAGAATTATCGGTTTCTTTGGTATTTGGCGCCTGGCGTTTTGAAAGGCCCTGCTGGGAAGCAGCTTTATCGAATGCTTCTGACGTTCTGTACTGACCCGCAAATGCGCTCGCTTTAGTATAGGTGTCCTGGTAGGTTTGATTGCTGGGTTCAATATTTCTTGCAAGGACTGCAACTTTGATCTTTTTAACAGGTTTTGTTTTGTCATCAAGCCTGAAAATCGCATAACCCAGTCTGGTTTCCATCAGCTTGAATTCTTTCGGTTTCATTTTCAGCCCTTCATTATAAAATAAAACAAGGCCAGGGTTGCCATCGGTAATGGCTTTAAGGATACCTCCGTCTTCTTTGGCAGATTGGAAATCGGAACTATTTCTGGCAAACTCAGGAAACATCTCAGGATTTTTCTTCAGTATCGTCATGAGACTGTCGGCCTTTGACTTAGCCTGTTCTTTAGTGCGTTTGATACTTTCAATCGCGGGATTTGCAAAAGCAATGAGGCATTGCATTCCTTTCATGGTATCGGGACGTTCCTGGACATCAATAAGCTTAGCCATCAGCCAAACATTATTCTGTTCAAAAGGAGGTACAAATGTACCCGGCTTTGAATTGAAAAGAAGAGAGTCGATACCACCGGCCAGGCTGCCTTTTTTTACAAACAAAGTATCGTTTTTCTTGTCTGAATTGGCATTCATAAAAGTGATAGGATCGGGCGTTGCCTGAAAGTCTTTATACAGTGCAACCACGTCTTCGGAAGTCTTTTTCCGGTCGGTCTTGCTGGGAACCACATCAAAAGTTACAAAGTCAATATCGCGTAAGGCTTCATCCTGATAAAAGTACTGGATATTCTTGTTGTAAAAGGCCAGGTAATCTGCATCGGTGATCTTCACGGTGCTGTCGGGAATTTCAAAAGGATTAGGGGCAACAAAACGAACCTGCATTGAGCGGGTTTTATTGATATAATCCTGTTTCAGGAAAGCTTTTGGCAGATAATATGATTTTGTTACCAGGGTGTTGAACTTCGATTCCTGTCTGTCGTCCTTGATAGCCTTTTCGAAAGCAAGCCATTGTTTCCTTGATTTAGGTTCCATCTGATCAAGTTGCTTCAGATAATTGAGGACAAGAGCCGGATCATACTGGCCGGTTTTAGGATCTTTAAAATATTGCAGAATATATCTGTGGGGCTGTTTGCCCTGAACCTGGTCGAAAAGCTCTTCTGGAGTCACAACGAGACCAATCTCTTCGTATTCCTTGCCCATGATCACTTCTTTAACCATCTGGTCATAAACGCTTTGACGAATCTGAAAAGCTTCCTGGTCGGTAATTTTCTCATTTCCCTTGTTCTCCTTTTGCATTTCCAGGGCTTGATCAACCTTGGCAGAGAAGTCGGTATAAGGGATCTCTTCACTTCCAACCACGGCTATGTCGGTAGTCCCGCGCGCTTTCTTCTTCCCAAAGTCACCGATAACAAAAGCAGCAATAGCTACCCCGACAATGATCACCGCGAGGCCTGATTGCTTTCTGATAGTTCCAATAATCGCCATTATTCTTAGTTTTAAAAGGAGCGCAAAGGTAGGAATTATTTGGGAAACGACAAAGCAATTTACGAAATACGATGTCAGATGTCAGATAGCAGATATCTGCTATCTGACATCTGACATCGGTTTACCTTACACCGAATCTTTACGAATCATCATCTGCCCGGTAGGATTTTTAAAGCTGTAGCGTGTAAAAGTTTCATCCGATTCAAGATCATTCCCGTACAGTATTTTACCTGGTGTGATGACTTTTATAGGATCATTATTATATATACGGTGTGTGCGTTCATCCCAGATCAGGCGCTCGGTATTGAGTTGTTCGTTCTTTTGTTCGTTACGTACGATAACATTGCCCCGGCCTTCCATATATCCCTTCACATCAAAACGAATTCCGTACCAGGCGGTGATAGTCGATTTAATACGCATGACAGAATCGTACATGATAATCATGAACCCTTTGGGAAAGTCCATTCGGGGATTCTTTCCCACGTATTCATTAAGTAAAGGCGCAGTGAGCTTAGCCTGTATCCTTCCCGAGTCGCTGAACACCACTTCAATGTTATGTGCCGACATAAAGGCATCTTCCTCGCTGTGCAGTTTCACCGCAACAACTTCTCTTTCTTTGGTACAGGAAATAAAAAGAAATAAGAAAACTGGCAGAATGGCCAGGATTCTGATAGACTGAGGATTAAACCCTGTTTTCACGGTGGTTAGTAATACTTTCGTTTATGAAACCAGTGTTCGTAGATTGAGAATCCCAGAACGAATTTAAAATATGTTTCACGGATAAGGTCCCCCTGCACCGTTCCCCTGGCACCAAACTGTCCGCCGATATTCATCATGGTTTTCATTCCCCTTAAAGGAAGTCCGAAACCGAGGCTGATTCCGTATTCATTAAGCTGTCTGCCACGCAGCTGCAAATATGTACGGTCGAAAAAGAAGCCAAGCCTGTATCTCACCCTTGCAAGATAATTTCCATAATTATCGGCATTGGGAATAATTTCCCCTCCAACCGAGAACTGGTAGCTGTTCGCGAGTGAATCGGATGAGCCAAAAGCCTGGTAAGATTTCCAGTTCTGGTATCTGTAATCGACAGTGATAAGAAATTTATCTGTTTTCTGAAAAGTGATACCGCCGCCCGCTGTCCATGGCAACAGGATAGACCCTTTGTATGCATTTACTACGGCAATAGTATCTTTAGGATATTCAACCCCGGTATTGCTGATCAGATAAGTCTGGGCCAGCGCACTGGCGTGGGCTGTAAGATTTGTGTTTGGGGCAAACACTGCACCAAGAATAATAGACTTATCTGATTTTAGCCGGATCCTGTATTGGGCGCCAAAATTAAAATAGAAATCCCCGGTTGTGACGTAATTGTCTATTTTATAATCCATTGAGTGAAGGGAATCAAAAAATACCACGACAGATTCCCTCGTTGCATTTCCAAAAAGGTAGGAAACATTTACACCCACCGAAAGGTCTTTGGTAATATTGAATGCATTTCCCCAGAAAAAGCGGTTGATACCGCCTGAGCCTGAATATAAAGTAAGGATGGTACCGGCGCTGGGGCTCTCCTCAGTGCTTAAAACATTATACCCTACATCGCTGAAAGGAACCAGCCCGAGAGCCGTTTTCCACCATTTGGTTATGGGGAATCCAAACGAAAGATAGCCAAGCGAAGCATAGGAGCGGGATGTACTCTGGAACCTGGAGGTCAGTCGCACTGACTCGGCGCTGAAGCCACCCTCGAAAACGAATGACAAGGAATCGAAAGCACCGTAGGATGCAGGATTTGTATAATTTATATGACTTGGACTTCTCAGGGCGATGCCGGTTTGACCCAATGAGAAATTCCATGCATTATTGTTTCCGCTAAGATCGCCAAGACCGTATCGGGAGTATGGTGAAGCAATACGGATCTGCGCGTTCAGCTCTGAATACAGGCATAGTATGAACAGGGGGAGCAGCAGGTATTTTTTAATCGATAGTTCCGGCATTCAGTTCGAGAATTTTAAATAAGCCCTCAATAACGATATTGGGGATTGCAAAGGTCCTAATTTTTAACCTCTTATCAAAATATTTCATATCCCCTCCGCTGATGATCACCTTTAACTCGCTGTGCATCTGCTGATATTGAGAAATAATTCCGTCCACTTCGGCCAGAGCGCCATTGATTACTCCCGAAAGAATGGATTCCCGAGTTGTAGTTCCGGTAAGACTGGCAGGGATCTTCCCCTTTATCAACGGCAATTTCCCGGTAAAAGTATTAAGCGCCTGGAATCTCATCCGGATTCCCGGAGAAATACTGCCTCCCAGGTATTCCCCTTGCTTATTGATGAAATCATAGGTGATGCATGAGCCTGCTGCAATTACAAGTACAGGCTCGTTTCTGAAACGGAGGTGACCTGCCACTGCGGCCGCCAGTCGGTCCTTTCCAAGTGTGATGGGCGTTTTATAGCAGTTAATAAATGGCAGGGGAGTGTGTTCATCAAGTTCGATGAAGAAGAAGGTTCTTTTTAAATATTTTTTTACTGAAGGCGGATAAGGGATTACCGATGCAAGTATGCAATGTGTTATCCCTGGATGTTCATTCACAAACGACCGGATAAAAGCAAGGCTGACGTCGGGTTCTATCTTTAATGCCTTCAGCCTTCCATTTTTAAACAACGCGAATTTCCTGTTGGTGTTTCCGAGATCAATGATCAGAACCATGAGGATTTACGATTTATGAATTACGAATTCCTTACAAAGGTATTGGAAATTTGAAAATTCTTCCTATTTTTGCACTCCCATTAGGGAGATGGCGTCGTAGCTCAGTTGGTAGAGCGAAGGACTGAAAATCCTTGCGTCACTGGTTCGAGCCCAGTCGATGCCACATCAAAAAAACCTTGAACACTGATAATCAGTATATTCAAGGTTTTTTTGTTTTGAAGGGTCTGTTTTATTGCCCACGCATCGAATACCTGAGCCTGATTTCCGCTTCTTTGCT